>WOR8_10001644_pt1 | contig 27032 bp, 16 predicted proteins | sample DeeMarSeWOR38_10_FD_19890 | JGI IMG/M metagenome (IMG submission 19890) | reverse complement strand
CCCCCCAAGCGCTGCCGGCTTTTACGATACGGTTGACCATCTGGTCCGGAACAAGTGATTTGCCCCCGGTATAAATTTCCGAATATCCCTTTTTGGGAAAATTGCAAACTGAAAAAACGGGCAAGCTGATCTGATCGTTTTTAAATTCCGGTATTTCTGAAAAATTCATACTATCACAAAACTGTGGTTTCAGATTATTATGCAATACCTTTGCCGGTGCATCGAGGGTGAAATCCGCCCAGATCAGATTATTGTTTATTTCGCCCGGTCTAAGACCGGCTTTGGTTTCGATAAACAAAAAATTATCGAGAATAATATTGCTCTCTACAATGACTTCACTACGCTGAAAATAGATACCATTATTCTGGGCGACAATATTATTTCTGAATTCGCCTCTGCTTTCCATGGTGAAGCGCATCGCTCCGGAATTCATCGAACTGTTGCGGTTACCGATAAAAATGTTATCTGAAATCGTCACATAAAAATCCTTTTCAGAGGGCATCGGATCCAGCGGTGCATCATAGCGGTGCTCCTGTCCACCGACAAACAGCCCACCCGCATCGTCGGCTGCTTCATTATCGACAAAGATATTTCCCGTTATTTCAGCCGATGTCCACAGGGCCAGAAACAAGCCTCCGGCATCATTCGATGCATCAGCGGTGTTGCTCAGAAAGATGTTACCGCTGATTTTTGCATATGACCGGTTGAAGACCGAAACCGCCCCCCCATCGCTGCTGCGCATCGGATCATCAGTACCGGTGTGATTTGCGATAAAAACGTTACGGGAGATCTCTGGCCGGCATTTGTTATCACAGGCAATGGCGGCACCTCGTCCGTTCTCCGTTCTGTTCCGGTAAAAATAATTATTTACGATACGAGGAGCCGCACCATCGGTGCAATAGACCGCCCCTCCGTCATTAGCCGTTTCATGCCAGTATTTTGGGTTCCAGTGTGCCGGCCCAAGGGTTTTGTTGCCGGTAAAAACATTATTTGAGATCACCGGTGAGGTGGCTGCGCACAAAATAGCCGCCCCTTTGCCGCGGATTTCGCCACCGGTAAGTTGGAATCCATCTATCCGGCAATTATCGGCAGCGATCACCAGGCGTTTTTTTCCATTCCCATCGATCACCGAAGTATATTTTTCAATATCGCGGATCCAGGAGTTTTCATCGAAACCACCATACAGGTCAATACCGGCACGCATTTCCAGCGTAGAGTTATTATAATTACCATGCGATACAAACAATGCGGCCTTTTGGTGGTGAGCATGCAAAGGCATCATTAATAGAGCGTGGCTTATTGATTTCCAGGGATTAATACGGCTGCCATCACCATGAGCATCTGATCCCTTCTGGGCGGAAACATAGTAAATCTGCTGGTATAATGTGGTGTCCACCACGGTATTCTCAATTCCGGGACGTTTAATCTGGGTTGTTTTCACGATGCTTGTATCGGTTGCCCGCCCACATCCGGAACTTACCAGGGCAAAGCCGATGACGGAAACGAAGATTATCGAGGCAATCTGTCGCATGTGCAGTCTCCTATGCTTACTGGTCATCTGCCACAAACTGAAGCGCATATAATTTTGTCCCTCGCATCCTGAAAACAAGCCGAACTATCTTACCGGCGAGTTCAGAGACATCGCAATCTGATCTTACCTTTTCTGCCATTGATACGAATTCTTCTTCCGTTTTCGGGCTTACACCTTCGAACTCAGCGGTATTTTTGATCCATTCGACCTCGGTCTCAATAAAATCCCCGTTGATATAGATGCAATCATCTACAGAAAAACCGGATATGGGCTGATCCTGTTCGTCAAGAAAGCCAACCTGGGCATAACCCAAAGCATCGGTATCAATGTTCAGAAGAAGGCGCGATCCTTTAAAAATAAAGGGTTTTGTAATAATAGTCCCGGAACGATCATACGGGGCATCGGCAGAAATAAAACCATCGAGCCGCTGGACCACCCGGTATACGGCACGTTTGGATTCATCCCGCTTATAAGAAGAGTGATATATCTCTGTTCCAAAATAATATTGCCATATTTCATTTCCCCGCCTGACCATTCCCTGAGCCATATATGCCTGATTAACCGGCCATGCCTGATGCAATCCATTACCCACATAAGCAGGACGTGGATAACGCGTCCAGCTGAGGCCATCCCGGCTTACAGATATTTGTGTTTCGATGGGGCCGGAGCCACGCATCCGTGCAGGATCCATCAGGATCTGCCGGTTTATCGGTCCATCCGCCTCATAATGAAAGTAAGCTATTGGAAATGCAAGATAGGTATCCGGTGCCCAGGGGTATTTTATCGCCTTGGTAACATAAAAATCCACTCCGACAGGATCCATTTCTTCGGGATCAAATCGATGCGGAAATTCAAGCCCGAACCCACCAGGTGTCAGCGGACCATTGTCCAGATACCAGGGTAAAGGCTTCCTTAATCGCAATGTATCCGCGGCGTTCAGATATTCTTCCTGAGTCATTGGCTTATACTGAATTGGATGGTATAAATCTTTTGTCTCGGTGACGACCGATCCACGCTGGGTTGCACCTGCAGGGGTTGCAAAAATCCCTGTGCGGTGGTACCCCACATACATTTGCCGCTGATCGTCATAAAATGTGCATGATTGTGTGCCGGACCTGAACGGCAGAATGGACGTCTTATGTCTGGTCCAGGTATATCCGTCCGGCGAGGTGTAAAGATAAATCCCCCTTCTGTGATAACCGCTGATATACTTCCAGCGGGCTTCCGGCGGACCATTGGGATCGATAAACGGGTTGCCCAGACCGCCAACCATTTCTCTTAGAACAATATTTTTCTGACCGCGGTAGGCACCACGCCCCAGATCAGGCGTTTCCCAGTTTATCCCATCTTCTGATCTTCGGACAGCCAGGAAATCATCGTGAATGGAATTATACAGCCGGACCACACCATCCTCATCTTCGATAATTGTTAAGTGTTTTCGAAAGGGACCATCAATGTTTTCAATCACCCGTTCAGCCTTTTTCGGCGGATTGACCACGAAGGAGATATTTTCCATACGTTCAACAAGGGCATCATCGATAAACAAATGCTTCCGGCTGCCCAGATTTATCGCCCCGCGTGTTTTGACCGTCTTATCAAAAAGCAACGGCGGGCCTTTAACCATGTCAACCGTTTTATAGGTATCGTTGTAAAACCCGGCAAAACTTTCTGGTGGTGTAAAGGAATTCAGATAAACAACACCTTCCGAGAAACGCAATTCATCGATACGCCCAGGCAGAGGATTTCCCCAACGTCCGTTACGGCCGATACTCATATAATCTTCATCATCTTCTGCAAGCGCTTCCAGAAGCACATCCGGAATTGTTGATATGAGGTCGCCATCAACAAAATGATTCAGTACACGGCGATCGGAGACATATACAAAGGCTAAATGATGCCAGTGAGCTTCCTCCGGCTCGAGGGCCCCTGGATCGGAAGAAATTTCTATTTTCTTGTTCACAGGTGCATTATATAGGATAAAGCCGTCACCTGCCTGGTTAAGACTCAGACTGGTGATCAATCCATTTTCTCCGCGCGGTCCCTGCCCGATTTCAAATACAACACCTTGTGAATCCGATCGGTTAGAAGATTTATACCAGAATTCAACCGTCCAGTCAAAATTACCTAGATTCAGTTTTGTTTTCGTTACCTGGGGGAAGCCAACCTCTTTCCGAAGGTGATTTTCCCCGCTGGTCAATAGGGCACAAAAATTTGCGTTCATCCAGTTGAGCGGTTCCATGGTGCGGCCTTCGGGTACCGGCAGCGGAGCCAGCCCAAACCGGGCTTCACCTTCCGGCAATACAACCGCTGGTTGCGGGATCGGCTCCAAAGCATTGCCGAACAATCCTTCCACGATCATTCCGCCCGGACCGATGACCAGCGGATAATCATTTTCCGATTGATCATCCATGACATGACTTGGATACAATCCCCGAGGCTCATCGAATAACCAAAGTGCTGTCGTTTTCTGTGCAGTTGCAAGATCTACGTAAATAGTCGTTAATGCGATAAGCGCGTAAATCCGCAATATTTTTGCCATTCTGGTTTACTCCTCCATAACATCAATTAGACCATTCAACATTTCAACGATTTAACAAAAACTGCTCCTGCTGTGCGATTATTGTTCCACAAACTGCAATGCATATAATTTTGCCCCGCGCATGCGGATTACTAGTCGCACCGGTTTACCCGCAAGCTGAGAAACATCGGCACTGATATCGACTTTCTGGGACATTTCTGCAAGTTCCTCATCCGAATCGGGCATGTAGCCTGCCAATTCTATGCGGTTTTTCATCCACTCTACTTCTGCATCAATAAAATCACCGTTTATATATATACAGTCATCGACCGAATAACCGGACACGGGTTCGCCGGAAACATCAGTAAAGCCGATCTGTGCATATCCTGCGGCATCGGTATCGATATTCAGGATCAGCCTGCTACCCGAGAATATGACCGGTCGGCTGGTGACCGTAACCTCCCGGTGCGTCCATGGAGACAAAACCATCCAGGCGCTGGACAAGCCGGTAAACGGCACGTTTTTCGGGAAATGTGATCCAGGGTGAGTGGTAATGCGGTTCACTGAAATTGTACTGCCAGATCTCATTTCCGCGCCGGATCATACCATGCGCGATATAAGATGTTTTGAAATCGATTCCCCCGTGCCGACCAATACCGACATACGCCGGTCTGGGATACCGGTGCCAATCAGTACCGTTGCGGCTGACGGCGAGCTGCGATTCCAGCGGACCGGAACCACGCTGCCGGGCCGGATTCATCAATTCCATCCTGGTGACTGGATTGGACTTTTCGTAATGAAAATAAACCACGGGAAATGCCAGATAAGTATCGGGCGCCCAGGGGTATTTTATGACTTTTGGCACATATATGTCGGTTTCCGCCGGATCAAGGGTGTCGACAGGTGAAAAGATCCAGGGATATTCATCCGCAAAGCCACCCGGTGTAAGGGGACCGTTGTCCAGATACCAAGGAATCAGATCAGCCGTACGGTGTTTTGCGGCGCGTTTTAGTGCCTCAGCCTGGTTCAGGGGCTTGAACGGCCATGGCCGGAGTAAATTGCTGGTCTCGGTCATTACGAAATCCCGTTGAGTAGCACCGTTTCCCGTTCTGCCAAAATCAGACCGGTGGAAGGCCGTATATACCTGTTTCTGATCATCATAATACAGATTGCACTGTGATCCTGAACGGAACGGGAGCACCGGTTGCCGGTATCTTTTGAACGACAGTCCGTCTTCAGAATGGAACAGTGCTACTGCCCGCCTGTGGTAGTCGCTCACATATTTCCAACGCTCTGCTTTCGGCGCATTGGGATCTTTAAACACAATTCCCATGCCGACACTGGCATGCAAAACTATATTGTTGTGTCCTTTATACCTGCCCTCAGGAAGTACCGGTGCATGAAAATTAACGCCATCATCCGAGATCCATACGGCCAGATAGTCATCATCCACCGTCGTATATATACGAATCCGGCCATCATCGTCCTCGACCACGCCGAGGTGTTTTCTGAATTTACCCTCAATACCGCTAAGTACAATCTCTGCCGGACGTGCCGGATTTACCACGAAGGATACACCGTCTGATTTTTCAAGCAATGCATCATCAATAAAAAGATGCTTCCTTTTTCCCAGATTAACCGGTTCGGATTTGTTATGGCCACCGGAAAAAAGTAACACCGGCCCTGCCAGCAACGAATCAGGCTTTGCAATAGCGTACAGATATGAAAAACTGGCAGGTGGTTGAAAGTTCTCCTGATATGCTAATCCTTTTGAAAACCGTAATTCATCTATAACACCAGGCAACGGCTCGGACCATATACCACTCCGCCCGATAGTTAAATAGTCTTCCGCCCCTTCAGTCAGTTTATTCAGGGTAATATTCTCAAGTATTACCTGAGATTTTCCATCAATATAGTGGCTGAGACGGCTATTACCGGCATCAAATGTCAGAGCTATATGCTGCCATTGGTTCGGTATCAGCCTTGTTGGTATGTTAACGTTTGTTCCCGACGGCTGATTGTATAAAATGAAGCCGGAGTAGTCACCCTTTATTTTCAATGATGTCATTTGATCATTTTCACCTCGCGGTCCGGTGCCCAGCTCAAATATCACCCCTGCTTCCCTGAGGTCGGCTGCAGGATTAAGCCAGAACTCTACAGTCCAGTTGAAATTACCAAGATTAAGATCTGTTTTCGTCGGCTGCGGAAAGCCCACCTGTTTACGCAAATGCGTTTCGCCGCTGGTCATCAGAGCTGCAAAATATGCATTAAACCAGTTCATGGGTTCCTGTGTGCGTCCTTCCGGAACCGGCAGCCTTGTCATACCGAAAGTGATATCATCAGGTGATTCGGAAATATTTAAATTCTCCTGATTCAGTGCTGCCAATCCGCCGCCGAATTTCCCGGCAACAATTTGTCCGCCGCGCCCCAGGACCAGCGGGTAGTCATTATCAGAGAGATCACTCAATACACAACTTGGATACAATCCCATCTGTTCATCAAAGCACCATAACGCTACTGTTTCGACTGTTCCCTGCTTTTCGCAGGCAATAACCAGAAAGCTCAACGTCAGTATCAGATAATTTTTCAGACTCATTTCATAATTCCTTTAAGGCATTAATTTTTGTCGGATAAAACAGATCGTATACGCAATATGCGTTCCATTTTTGCCTTGTCAGCCGGTGAATGAAATATAAATTCCGCCGGTATGCATTGCTTATTATCAGTACCAATGCGCCAAAACACCTTCATAAATGCCTCTTCCCCTCCGTAGTGATTATATATAATCCGAACAGAATATTTGTGCCGCCTGTTCATTGCAAGGGATAAATCCGCTGTATCAGACTTACTGGTGAAGAAAAACGGCGCCTGATCATCAATTTCTAAAATTACCTCCTGTTTTGTTTCAACCGAAAAGTGAATCAATCCGCTATCCGGGGCCAAAATTGTCCCAAACCATTCGGCAGACCACCTACTTTCACGTTTTTCACGTTGATCGGACCAATCCAGATTCAGACTGGAAATCGGATCAGGTCCTTTCATATTTTTCAAACCGGGATCTCCGTACCAGATCCCTGCTAAGCCGGAAAATACCGGATGATAAAAATCCTTGTTCTGTGCCAGTAATTGCTCGTCTTTATAGATTGTGTACTCTTTTATGTACAATGGGAGCAAGTCCCGCCAGTGATACGGTACCTTTTTAAGCCGGTCCGGTGTCCATGCCGGGACATCGCTGATACTCTCATAATATACGCTGGTTAAATCGGAGAGCTGCTGAAACGTGGCCACTGATGCACGGAGTTTATCCAAAAAATCAGCCTGGGCATGATTTTCGGGCATTCGTCCCCTGTATCGTGCCAGAATCGCAGCCGCCTGCAGTTTCTCAGAATAAAAACGGACGGTAAGCAAAACGGCTTTGGCATCGACTTCAACACGTTCAAGCTCGGCTGAATTTTTCAGAGCAAGACGCCGTGCTTCCTGGATATGCTCCAGTGCGATTTGTGCCTGCGAGAGTTTTTCGGCCAAAAAATCTTCCGGATTTGTACCGGTAAGTCGTGCTCCATTTTTTAGCCGGTTAAAATATTCCGGGATACGCATCACGGGATCGATCGATAAAAAAGGTATCCCGGCCGCATTATTAAAATCCGATAATTTTATTCCGGCAGTCACCACAGTATGATTATCCATCCCAACCCATAAAAGTCTCTGTAGGGCCGGCAATACATCTGCACCGGCCTGAAATGCGATGAACAGCAGCCTGGCAGTCTCGCGGTTTCCATATCTGTCTGTCAGATCGTCCAACCAATATGCGTCATCTGTTTGCGGATCACGATCAGGATTCCAGGCATACCGGCCCCACATTTTGAACCACAGCTCATCCCGTTCCCATTGCCGTTGTTCATTGCCGATTTCGCACCCGGCAGGCCAACGCCAGGCTTTCCGCGGGTATAAATGCAGCCCATTTGCACCGATATTCACAGAATTGCGCATGATGTCCTGTATATATTTCGGGGGATTCCAGCGGAACGGTTCAAGATTGGCAACGCAATGGATGTTGACGACATAATTGCCGGTCAGTTTCGCCCAGGCATGGTTCGCCGGATCGATACGGGTGTCAGCTATCATTTCCACATTGAATTTATGTTCGAAAAACAGCCTGGGATAGTAACCGGCTACCGCTTTACCCTGCTCGATTTCTATTCCCCAGGCCCGGACCATAACCGGCGGTAATTTTCCGGTACGCATCACTGCCGGAAAAATTACTTCATTCAGCCAGTAAGGTACGTGAGAAGGTTTTAAAGCTTCACCCGGTGTTATATACAGGCCGACATCCGGGAATTCTTTCACAAAGTTCTCAATACAGTAAGCTGTATAATTTTCCAGTTCCGGTGTCGGTTCAGATATCTCTGCCGGCAAGTCATGAGCCTGCTGGTAGTATACGGAAGTATGGATATTATAGAACTCGAACATGAAACGTATATTTCTTTTTTTGCCTTCGTGGATAAGCCAGAGCAGCATGTCATGGTTTTTCTGCACTAATGCCTGTTCCATGCCCGCCTGCGCTTCCGGATATCTATCGAGTTTAACAAAGTAGGCAAAAGGATGCCCGTTCCATAATGCAATATAGTTAAATCCGTTGCAGGCAAGAAAATCCATATATTCAATCCAGAGTTCTTTATCATAAAAAAACGGGAACTCTTCTGGTGTAACCGGATGGTTATAGGTGCCCAGTTTCATCAGAAGAATACACGTACCGCGCAGCGACATCCGGGGACGGTCTCTGAACCTGAGACTATCGGGAATTTTACCGAGTCGGTCCAGCTTTTCAGCCAATTGCAACGCCCCGTACATAATTCCGGCGGCGTCATCTCCGGTGATCATGATCCTGCTATTCTTGAGGTTTACTTCGAATCCTTCACTGTTATCGGCATCATCGGATTCAGAAAGGCTCATTTCGATAGCAAGTTCACCATCTGCACCGCCAACAATCCGCTGCACAGATTTCGTGAGTTGATCCCTCCCCCAGTCAACCATCAAATCATCGGAATAGCGCTCACCCTGCCGGCAGCTGATATGACACAGAAGCAGGGCAAAAAATATGACATAGACAGGTGTTTGTTTCATTGGTCATCTCCGGAATGGATCCATACGGTATTGCTGTTCCGGTGAATGGATGAGCGCTTCCGCAGGAATTTTCACAGACGATCCATTTTTGATCCGCCATCTGATCGTCACCGAACCCGAATCTGCGCCATCCTGGTTATAACGTATATCGACTGGATAGGCATTGTCTTTGCTGGCATCCAGGTGGATAAATCCTTTTTTATTATCCTGATCTAAAATCAGAGGAAGCCGATCACCGATCTGCAGCTGTAATTCATGTGGACAGGCGGCTTCGATCCGAATCGGGCCCGTTTCAGGGGCGATTATCCACCCATACCATTCAGCCGACCAGGTTCTTCCGCGTTGCGCTGTCTGATCCCAGTTCAGTTCAAGGGTAGAAATCGGATCTGGACCAACGGGATCAATCAGATTGAGACTCCCATACCATGTCCCGGCAAGGCCCGGCAGTTCAGGCTCATCCGAGAGATTTGCTACATGTTTAGCCATGTCTTCCGTGATCCCCTGTACATCTGCCGGATTTGAAATCTTTATTTTATCTCCGATCAAAGAAACCAGATCGGGTAGATCATAGTACTGCAGTGCTCCCCGTACGATTCCATCCAGCTGATCGTAAAAATCAGGACGCGTGATGATATCTTCCCAGGCATTAAGGCACCCTGTTATTTTTATTTCCGAGAACAGATCCGGTTCAAGCGCCACGGCATGCATGGCAGGAATGCCAATTTTTCCATCGGCGATCAAAGTCAGCGGTAAAGCACTTTTTTCCAGGAATCTAACGCAGCTGTACAGGTCCTCACAACGCATTGAAACGTAATTTTTACCCAATAGATAGGCAGTATACCAGTCTGCCCAATCCAGGGCAATCCGCTGACCAAATTTCGACTGTTTCGTCTGTGCCGTTTCACCCGTTCCACGCAAATCCACCAGCAATACCCGTTTTCCATTGAGAATCATTTTTTCGACTGTATTCTCGGTCAGGGAAGCCTGCGATTTGCCTTCCTGATTGAGATAGATGACAACACCGTTTTCTCCACTGTTTTTCGGCCGGAAATAAATTGCCGGCAGATATATCCCATCCTCAGGTTTTATGATCAGTTTTTCAGCCGTATATGTTCCTAGATCGGTTCTTTCTGCAAATTCTACATTCGGTGGCAGCACGTTGTCGTATGACCGAATACCACTGATTCTGCGAATGGTGTCCCGGATATCCGCTGTGGAATTGTTTTTCCAGAAATCAATCCGGAAATTTTTATAGCGTTCAAGTTGCTCGATCTGAAGATCCTGAATGCTCTTTGCCCCAGGGATAAGAAGTGTTTGTCCCTTCGGGGTGCAGTACAGTTCTTGTTCCGATAAGAGTTCGAAATCAGGTTCCCTGATCTCGCGATCAGCACTCTGCAGCCACCGGGCAAACCAGCGTGCTGCGGCTTCTCTTTGCTGCCGGTTATAGTTGTGACCGGCATTATTCTCCAGAATATCAACATTTTGAGAATATCCCACAGCCGTGTAATATCTTTTTACGTATCGAAAAGTCTCCCAGACGGCATCTATTTTGAAGAAATCGTGGGTTGCGGCCAGGATTTTGACCGGAATTGGTGCACGCATCATCAGGTAATCCGGGTGATCCATACCAAAGTGCAGCTGCCCGAAAATATTCTGCTCGGCATCTCCCATACTGTTTTTTATCTGGGATTCCAGGTGGTGAATATAACAACTCGGAGCTGCCGTCCTGATTCGTTCGTCCAGTGCCGTAAGGTACGATGTCTGTGTTCCGCCACCGCTGTTCCCGGTGCATCCGATGCGCTCCGGATCGATCTCCGGTCGTGAGATCAGATAATCAACCGCCCGCATGCCATCCCAGATCATGTAACCTGCAACGCTGGTTCCCAGCAGAATCGCCCGGATGTCATTGATGGTATGCGCTCTTGTCCCCCAATCCGGAAAATCATTATTGTTTCCTCTGATCTGTAATCTCTCACCCTGATCGATCGGATCATATACCAGAGCCGCCATACCGTTTATCGCCAGCAATGCTCCCATCGATTGATATTCATCATGGGCCTTCGATACCTTGTAATGCCCGCAGGGGACAAGGACGCCAGGCCAGGGTTGTGGATAATTTTCGCTGTCCGGCAGGTAAAGACTGGCAGTAATATAGTGATGGGGCCGGCTTTCAAAGATTACTTTTTCAATTGTGAAATTCTCGCGTTTAAGAACTTCCGTCACAACCGGATTCAAAGGGGCAGGTTCCGGCAGTCCACCAATGGCGTGGATAAATTCCGTTCTCATTTGTTGGTAATATTGGCCGTTGTTTCCGTTTTTGATGCGTATCTCGAAACTATTTTGCCATTTTATCCGGGCATCGTCCACCAGTCTCTGCAAGTATACCTGCATCATGTTCTCTGAAGCCACCCCGTCAATTGTATCGGGCAGAATTTTGTATAATGAAACGGTAGAAGCTGCGTTATTTTGTATGCCGGCGGAAAAAGTTGTGGTGTTACCCAGAATGCTCAGAATAATTATTTTTAAAAGTATCCTGGACTTCATGGTATCTCCCGAACGGTTAGAACTGGTGATCGGCTAACCTGGATTTTCTGTTCGACGGTATCAATGCCGATCAAATAAAAAAGCGTTTCATCACTTTCCCCGAATGATTCTGTTTCAAATACCGGTACTTGCTCATACAAAGTATCCTCAATCCAACGATGTCCGTGTCCTACAAAGATGCCTTTTATTTGTTCCTTATGCATCACGCAAAGTTCATAAAAACGTGGCTCTTTTTCGGGGGTGATCAGATCTGCCCATTTTCCCCAGAGGTTGAAGTGGTCAGTTTCAATCGGGTGGTGAAAAAACATAAGAATCGGTTGACCGGTTGCCAGCTCATTTTCGAACCAAGCAATTTGCGACGGATCGAAAGCCCGATCAAGATAGCGTCCCCGCATGCTGTTTAAGATGATGAATTTCCATCCGCTATGGTGAACACTATAATATGGTTCGAAATTTGTGTACTTTTTCCAGATGGCTTCCATTGTGTCGATCTCCTGACGGGAAAACGGCGCATCCGAATCCTTATCGCTGTCAATTTTGTAATCATGATTTCCCATTACCAGAAAATACGGAACCGACAGCGGTCGCAGAAGTTCAACCAATTTTGCCAGGTTGTTACCGGATTCCAGGTGCATACCATCTTTTTTATCGCTATATACCTTTGATACACAGTCACCGGTAACGATCAATCCTTTCAATCCAGGATATCGGTCCGTATTGATATCAGATATGAGCGATTGAAGTCGACGATCTTTTGATTCATCACGGCTGATATGTATATCCGAAATAACCATTATATGGAAATGTCCTTCCGGATATGGTGAGTGTGAAATGCGGCAGCCCGAAAAAACCAATCCCGCAAGAAATGCAATGCAGCTGAATGATAGTATGGATCTCATAGATCACTCGACAACCTTTATTGCACTCTGGTTATCCGAATGGTATACCTCTGTTACGTGCCTCAGATCATTATGGATAAGTCTTATATCACCGGATTCACCTGTCACCGAAAGGAACAGATCCACCGGTGTCAGAGGCCTGGCAAACCTGATATCTGCCGATCGTGTGTCCCGGAATTGAATAAAGGGAGCCGCCTCAGGCGCGGAAGAACCCAACAGATCATTGATGATCAGGTCTTCAACATCCTCGCACATTATTGCCGATCGGAAATCTGTCTCTATAAATCCGATTCTGATGTTCTCTAGTGTTACGCTCTGTGCATGTCTGATGTAAAAACCATAGGCAGGCAAAGAGCCAAACATTTTTGCTTTCGGGTATTCCGAACTCAGTTCAGGGATCTCCCTTTCCGCATCCTCCCTTGATCCCCCACCGGCATATTCGATGCGGATATCTTTCAACAGTACATCGGTTATACGATGACCGGGAATACCGGCTATAAAGTCGTTGCTCTCGGTGACACCGGTAGCCTGAATATTCTGAATGGATATATTTCTAAAAATTCCGGGTTTCTTCGGACGCTTTTCCTCCGGTACGGCATATCCGCGCATCCGGTCACCCAGTCGCATAACGATCACCGCATAGGAATCCCGCATCGAAATGTTCGAAATGGTAATATTATTCAGACTACCTCCATCCACGTTTAGCAGACTGATTCCGCGGGTCCCGTAAATAGTACAATTGCTGACCGTTATATTTTCAAACCCGCCCAGTGATTCTGTTCCCGTTTTTATCGCTGATTTAAGACCACTGATGATACAGTCACTGATGACCACATCACGGCATGGTCGCGTTCCCAGAGACTTGAGAACAATGGCATCATCTTCGGAATCGATATTACAACCTGTTATCCAAACCCGCTCACATCCATCAATATCCAGACCGTCGTTGTTTTTGTTTGAATAGCTCCGTACCGTGATGCCTTTTATCCGGAGATCTTCACAATCGATATAGTGCTGAACCCATGCGGCGGAATTGAGCAAAGTGATATTTTCAATATTTACAAATCGGCATCCGATCAGGCGGATCAGGCTGGGTCTGGAAATACCTTCTTTTTTTGGATAATACTTTTCATAACCCTGTCCGTCAATTATCCCTTCACCGGTTATACCGATATGCACGGCATCGCGGGCGATAATAAATGCATTGCCAAATTTTTGTCCGCTACTGTCACGGAAGAGATTCTGATCAAAAGCCGGTTTCTGCATCTCGGTGCTTCCCAGAAGTGTGGCACCCCGCCCGATATGCAGAGAAATGCTATCTTTCAGTATTATCGTTTTGATCAGATACCGACCGGGTGGAAAATAAACCACCCCACCACCATTTCCTGCAGCCGTATCAATGGCACTTTGAATTGCCTCCGTATCATACCGCATCCCATCACCAGCGGCTCCAAATGCCCGGATATCATAAGAGCCCGATAAAACTCCGGAAACGGCATTGCCGAAACACACCAAAATTGTGATTAAGAGACTGAGTTTCATATGCTGAAATATCATTTTTCTTCGCCCGCCGACATCCCGCCTGCATGCCTGCTGTCGATACAACGCGGCTCAATCAGTTTCATCGTTGCGTTAATACTTTAAGCATTCAATTCTGTGATTATGCTTGAAAGACATAAATATTTTAGATTCTTGGACTTCGTTTCGGTTATATGCTGCATATTTCGCGGAACGAACAGCAGGTCACCCGTTTGCACCTGTTCTTTTTCGCCACCGATATCGATGGTACCCGATCCCTCGATGACAAAAAACGTTTGCTCCTTTTCATCATGAGCCACTATGGGCCCACGGCTGTTAGGCGGCCATACGACCATCATGAATTCCAACCTGTTGGTTTGAGTTCGCTCAAGCAAAATTGTCGTAATGCTGGCGCCAGAATCATGCACTTTTCCGTCACTGATATTTTCGATAAATCTGGCAGGAAGAATATGCAGACCGGAGTCCTCGATATCATCAATTTCTGCCTGACCTGTCTCGGCCTGTTTCCTGCGTATCTGCTTTACTTTTTCGATATGATCCGCGAATGACGCGTGTCCTTCTTTGTCAGTCGTCCGGAACACATTAAAAAGCAAATAACACAGCGCTTCGTCACCTGTGGTGATCGTCTGATGCACCAGACCGGCAGGTACATAGACGATGTTGCCTGGTCTGACCTCATATTTGGGGTCACCAAGCTTCACGATACCTTCTCCGTCGGTTATGTAAAAAATCTGATCCTTATCATTGTGTTTATGCGGTGGTCCGTCCAGATTCGGTCTCCAGCAGTTCCAGCCGATCTCGGTCATCTCGGTTTCGCTGCGATCAATCAGAACGGTAATTTCATTCAATCCCGATACATCCAGTTTTTGTCCTTCGCGGTAATACCGGTGAATCATGTTACTCCCCCTTTGTTATCAAATCATCGATGTGGAATTCGATCAGCGGCGCTTTCACATCGGCTGCCGGAAGATCCTCGGTAAGAAATCCACTCTGTTTTCCGACACCCTGTTCAGCCACTTCTGCCGGCACATACCCGCGGTACGGGCCGGTCCTGAAAACAATCCGTTCCACATCCTGCATTTCGGAGGCCAGCAGGATCTCATCGTGTACTACTTTTCCGTCAATCACCGGTTGATAGATGCCCTTGGTACAATCGATTTTCAATATCACAGTATGCCACTCTTTCGGATCGATGCCTATTGGATCGAGTGATACTTTTTCAACATCGAAAGACAGCCATTCCTTATCTATCCGCAGACACAGAGCGCGGTTGCCCTGCTGATCCTGTACATCGATCTGCGCGGAGGTACCCTGCGGCAGATTTGGCGCCCGAAAACGGAATGAAATTTCTTTTTTTGTGCCTTTGGGAAAAATTCGTTCGACCAGGGCGTAATCATAAGGTTCCTCATCGATCAGCCGCAGAAATTGATCATTTTTTTCCAGCGCAAGTGTTATCGGCGCCCATTTTGAGATATAGATATTCCACAAAGCAAGATCACCGATGTTCTTTATTTGATTGAAATCCTGAGAAACTTCCTTCGTTACGGAAGCCATGATCGGGACATGCGTTCTGGATACCCAGATATCCTCTTTATTGCTGCTGTATATATTCCACATTTCATTTCCGGGCGGATCACCGTTTCCCTCGATGATTCCACGGAAATACTGTACCCCTGGATTTTTATGTATGCCAAAGTACCGGCGCGGGGAAATTTCTCCCCTGAGGCAAAATAAACGATCGTATTCATGACCATCTTCTCCGACCAGGACGGCCATCGGAAAGCGATTGCGTTTTGTGGCCGATTGATTATGTATTACTGCATAGCGGTTATCTTCAGTACGCTGAGCCCAGGTTTTGGCACCTGTTGTCCATAGGGTAGTGTTTTTCGAGATGTCGGTCCAGGTTTTTCCTCCATCGCCGCTGAGTGCTGAAAACTGGTTTTTCCATACGCCGACGATGGCGCCATCAGGACGATGATAAAAGTTGAATGCCTTGCCGGCCCCTGCCGCAGTTGTACTTTTTTTGGTAAAAACATCCCCCCCGGGCACCTGAGAGGGATCCATGATATAAAATCCGTCTTTTCCACGATCTTCTTCCCACCATTGCAGGGAAATCAATTTATCAGCCAAAAGTGCTTCGCAGGCCTCGAGGAATTCCTGATCGTTACTCTCCTTATAATATGGATAGCTGGTATTTTCTTCGTTCCAACCTGCGTGACGGTTATAGCGGATAAAATATATAGGGCCGAAAGTTCCATCCCTGTTAACCTCCCGGACAACCCTCCCAATGCCATTACCTGCGTTCGGAGAACGCCGCGGAGTGGCACAATATCCGTAGAAACCGAGAGTAAGCAATTTCCCGTTTGGTGCGACATACCACCCCATTCTCTGATGCATAACCGAAAACGTGCCAGCGGGTACTATTTCACCATCATCGATTATTTCAGGTAATGCATATGGTGGAAAAGCTACCACCGGATCATTCCAGTTTCTGCCATCTTCTGAAGTCACGATCAATACGCGGGTTGGAGGAGTATGCTCCTGAATCAGCCCGGAAAGAAATTGGAGAAAGAATTTTCCATTCCAGTAAGCCAGGTAGGGCTGATGGTTGTATGTCCAGCCGGTTAGACCGGGATCGGCGGGATTGGATCGGTTTGCCCGAAAGGCCTGATAATGATGAACACCAACCGCATGCGGCAATTTTCCGTCATAGAATTTTTTATCAGTATTTATCTTACCGGTATATTTAATCGGTTCAGATTTTGAATCTTCGATCGAAGGGGGCATCTTAGTCTGGGAAATTCCGGAACCAGCCCATACCAGTAGTATTCCGATAAACCTGCAAGTGGTTGTTTTGTACATGGTTAACTCCAATTTTTTATGATTGCCTACGTTGCGCAGATTTTCAATTCTTTAAGTCAGAGGAAATACAAAAAATAAAATTTACCACGGAAATACACGGAATAGTACCGCTTCAACTGTGACAAATCAGTATTTTTAACATTCTCATTATATAATATCCGTGTTATTCCGTGGTTGAATACACTCTGAATACAATCCATTATATCAGGAACAAAGCAAGCAGCGCGACAATAATAATTCCGACGATGCCCTGCACAAATGTCGCCATGGTCTGACACCTGAGTGCGGTTGACGTATCCATATCGGAAAATTGCGCTACCACCCAGAAGTAACTGTCATTCAGATGAGAAACAGTCATGGAACCGGCACCGATGGCCAGTACTGTCAATGCTTTACCAACCGCACCTGCCAGACCCAGTACATCTAACAGGGGTGACACCAATGCGGCCGTGGTGATGATGGCAACTGTCGATGATCCCTGGGCGGATTTAATAAAAGCTGCGATAAGAAATGGAAGTAAAATTCCGGCCTCCCAGTTTGAAAGGTAGTCACCGAGTATATTTCCGATATCGGTGGCCCTCAGAATAGCACCGAAAGCACCTCCGGCGCCGGTAATCAGAATAATCGAACCGGCATTCCTGATGCCTGCTGAAACCCATTCAAGATAACCTGCTTCCTTTTTAGACTGTTTGAGTAAAAATGACAGGAATACACCAATTAACAGGGCGGTGACAGGATGGCCGATAAATGTTAGCAAATTGTAAATCAATCCCGTACCAAGGGGGTTACCAGGATATTTTGCTACTGAAAACAGGGCAATCAGCACAACCGGGGTTAAAAGCGGTGCAAAGGAGGCCACAACCGACGGTATTAGTTCATCCTCATTAACGGTGTTTTCCTGCGGTTTCGGGTCATGTTTGATGCGGGAAGCGTACAGACGTCCCCAGCCTAGACCGGCAAGAGCAGCCGGAACTGAAACAAGCAATCCGAGCAGAATAACCAGACCGATATCCGCACCCAGTGTGGCCGCTGCTGCCAGAGGACCTGGGGTTGGCGGAACGAAAACGTGGGTTGCATACAGGCCGGTCGCGAGGGAAACTGCCAGAACCGGTAATCCAATCCCTGTTTTTTTGCTTAACGCCCTGTTCAATGAAGCCAGGATGACAAAGCCCGAATCACAGAAAACCGGGATAGACACAGCAAATCCGGTTAAATTCATCGCCAGGGCACCCCTTTTTTCGCCGACTATCCTGATTATCGCCCCTGCCAGCGCTTTTGCCCCGCCGCTGTTCTCCAAGAATGTTCCTATTATTGTACCTAAAGCGATTACAATCCCGATACTCTTCAGGGTATTCCCAAAGCCACCGGTTAATTCAGCCAGTATGGCTTCGGTATCCATGCCTGCGATAAATCCGGTACACACACCTGCAAGCAGCAATCCCAGAAACGGATGCAGCTTAAACCGGGTGGTTGCAAGTACAAGCAGGACGACAATTATGATCAGCCACAGGAGTAATGCCATTTATCCTCCGATCCACTATTTCCGTGTTTTTTGCTTTTTTTCTGCCCTACCCACTTCATTCGGATTTTACGATTCAAACTTCACGGTACAACTGCAATAAACCCTCTGATGCACGCAGGTCAAATCCCCCGTGCATCCCATATGGTAGCAGCAATATGCTGTTCAATGTGACTTTTGGTGGTATAATAGTAGATCGTTACAATTTTTCCATCGCTGCGCTGAACGGACCGGGTGTAACCAATATCCCAGGTACGTCCGTCATCACGCAGGTGGATTTCCTCGCTCCAGGTCATGCCGTTATCATTGCTTATCCGGGCACGGATACCATAAGGCACAGCGCGATAGCCATAAGTCACGCAGATACGGCCATCGGATAATCTGACCAGACTCGGTGGGTTGCCGTTGCGTTTATGCATATCAGTATCGGCCACCTTGCTCAGAAACTGCCATGATTTTCCATTATCAAGAGATTCATATATATCAATCCAGTTGCGCTGAAGCTTTGGTTTATCGGGAAATTTCTCATCGTGGCGGCGGCGCAACGCAGTAATCAGGTGATTTTCCGAGAGTCTTGCACTGGATGGCATAACCGAACGCACCGTTATGGGATCACCAATCCAGCTGAGAAAATCAAAGGTCAAACCTCCATTCATGGTACGAACACAGAATGCTCTGTCCTGCATACGGGCTTCCACACTGTCTTCCTCGGCCGACATAAAAATCATACAATCGGCAGGACCATCTATGATATAATCCGTGCGGGAGGTCAGATCTTCTCGACCGAAATCGGGATATTGAAAAGGACCTCTCCAGGTCTTCCCGCGGTTATATGAGAAATAAAAATTTTTACCGGAATTGCGCAGAATAAAACCGGCATGGCTATAATCTATCGGATCATGCAGAACCTTTTCAGGTGCACCATCTCCGACAAAATTCTCGGGATCTTCCAATACCCAGGTGTATCCGCCATCGAGAGTGCGTCCAAGCACAGAAAAACTGGGTTTGGATTCATCGATGGAATGGTGCCATTCACTGGCCTTATAATAGCCTTGGGTAAAACCGACCAGAATTTCGTCGTTTTCCCATTTCCAGATACCGTTATTTGCCGGCCAGCCACCAAAGCGTCCCGGTTCGAAATAGACAATAACATGTTCAGAAGGTACTCTGAGAAATTTTGTCGTGTCCACTGTGGCCGGGTCCGGCTCAGGAACATAATTCCATGCCAGAGCCTGTTTTTCGGTAAAATATAATGCGTCAACCGGAATGCCGTGCAACGGTTGATCACGCCACTGCCACTCTACAAGCAAAGAACCTTCGCCCCCGTCTGCATGCGCATAAGCAACCTCAATCGGCAGGGCATCTCCCTTTTCCATTAATACAGTCATGGAGGCTTCACCCTGCGGAGCCGACACAGAAATTTTATGAGCGGCGATCTGCAGCTCGGCATATTTCAATGACCAGAGTCTGAATGTGACCTCGCCGGTTACGGGACCGATGATCATCCCCTGCCACCGGGCCGCCCAGTTTTTTCCATGGCCCGACTCCTCATCCCATCGCCATTCCAGGCCGGTTAATAGTTCCGGTTCTTTGATATTAGTAAAATCGGATTCACCATACCAAGTTCCGATAAGGCCGGTGGATATAATGCGTTCCTGCTTGTTCTCTGAGCAGGACAGGAAATATCCGATCAAGCTGGTCAAAATCACCAAATGTATAAATTTGCCGGCATTTTGGATATTCATAAATAATTCCTTAGTTAAGCTTGAAGACCGCTGATTATAGTAATTCGTCCCGCAAAAGTCCGACTGTTTCAAAAATCTGTGAAATCCGGTCATCGGATACCCGGTCATCCATATTGATACAGCACACTCCGGTCAGGACCGGATTGGCCGCAGCGCTCATAAAGGAGCCGCCTCATATGCTTTTCAACTTCGACACGCCGCGGCGGACGGAATAAAAATCACGGTCAAGGGTAATTCCGGCATGCCTGAACCACCAGGAAGGTGCCAGGACAATTTCACCCGGTAATATTTCTTTGCTTTTCAGCATGGCTGAATATTTATCGACAATTACAGGTCTGCCGTACTTACATTATCAATCAAAAACACACTTTCCGGCATTTTATCACCTGCACCTGGAAGATCTTCCTGGTATAGACCGGGATTTCCGGGTTCGCCGTTGAGAATGAATTGACGAACATCACCCCGCCAAGGTCCGGTACGGAAAATCAGTCTATTTAATCCGGCAACATTCTCCTCAAATTCTATGTCAGTTTTGATCAAGACATCATCTAACAGGACATCATAGCTCTGCCGGATACAATCCAGTTGCAGGTTGACCCGATACCACGTTTCGGTAGTTATTGGTACCGGCCTGGGTTCCCCCTTAGCCCGGTCAAACATCAGCCAATTTTTGTCGAACCTCAGACGCATCGGCCGTTTCCCATTCTCGTCGTGAACCTCCACTTCGAGCAATCCGTGTCCGATGCGATGCTGACACACCCGAAAATTTACGCTGACTTTTTGCCTTAACGGAAAAACCCGTTCGGCAAGCGCATAATCATACGGTTCCCAATCATTCATCATCATCACACTGTTTCCGGGTTGATAGGGATCTTTCGTGATGGATATTTGCGCCCAATTGGGAATGTGGAAATTCCACAATCCCAGATCGGTGATCTGTTCTATCCGTTCAAAATCCTGATCGGGATGATCATCGACCGTTCCCCTTACCGGTACACCAACACGGGCAATCCAGATGTCTTCCTTGTTCATACTGTAGGTTACCCACATTTCCGTACCGGGGGGGTCTCCATTACCTTCCAAAATTCCCCTCACATACTGTGAACCGACATTTTTGTGAATGCCCTGATAGCGCATTGGTGGAACCTCACCATCTACGAGCAGCATATTTTCAAAAACATATCCGTCATCACCGGTGATTACTACCAGCGGGAACCGGTTGCGTAAAGAAGCAGAATGATTGTATACAAGCGCATAGCGTCCATCATCTGTCCGCTGACCCCATACCTTTGCGCCACAGGTCCTGAGCGAAGGATAACGGCCCAGCGGTGTCCATGAGTTTCCCTCGTCGGCACTCAAGGCGGCAATATTGGACTTCCACAGACCAACGCCCACCCCATCCGGTCGGTGAAAATAGCTCAGGGCCTTTATTTCCTGCTCTCCGGGATCGAGGGTGTAAAATCCGTCTTTGCTGCGGTCCATTTCCCACCACTGCAGGGTCATGAGTTTATCCTTTAGCAGGGCATGGCAGGCATTTATGAATCCGCTGTCAGCACTCGAGAGATAGAATGGAAAATGTGTATTTTTCTCATCCCAGCCGGCATGGCGGTTATATCGGATAAAATATACCGGCCCGAAGGTAGTATCCGAGTAGATCTCTCGGACAACATGTCCCAAACCCTGTCCCAGATTTGGACTGTCGCGGGGTGTTGCGCAATAGCTGTAAAATCCGACGGTCAGGAGACGGCTGTTGGGTGCCACATAAAATCCCATCCGCTGATGCATGACCGACGGTGTCCCTTCAGGTATGATCAAGTGACCGTTTTTACGGATCGCTGGCAAAGGATACACAGGAAAGACAATCACCGGGCTTGACCAGTGCCTGCCATCTTCGGAGGTCATCAGCATCGTTCTGGACGGCGGATTATGCTCCTCTTTCAGATTACTGAGGTATTGCAGAAAGAACCGACCGTTCCAGTAACAGAGCATGGGGGCATGACTGTAAGTCCAGCCGGTATTACCGCCTTCAGGAGGGCTGATCCGGTTTGCCCGGTAGGCCTGATAATTGTGAACGCCAACTGCGGCAGGAACAGCACCATCATAGAAATGTTTATCTGTCTGCCTGGTACCAATATACTTAACCGGTTCATCTATGCAATCCTGCCATCGCGGCGGCATACTCTGGGCGTTTATATAATTGCTGGCATACAGAGACAGCGCAGAAAATATAATTGTACGTAAAACCATACCGTATTCAATTTTTTGATGCTGTGTTGTTTTTTCGTTCCTTGCGAAGCGCCAGCCAGCCGAAGATCGTCAGTTCATCGCTGACCTCCCGTTTGGGAAACAGAAAACTGGCAAGATACCCTACAACATAAACCATCACATGGCTGTAAACGCCAATCATATATTTATGCTGTTTAAAATTGAGGCTGCCCAGATCGAGCAGGATACGTTTTTCCCCGCCAATGCTCATTTTCGTCGACGTGAGCACCGCCCAGGCCGTAAAAAGTATACAGGCAGCAAGGCCGACATAGAGTCCCTCTTTATTGGCACGTTTGCTGAGCAATCCGAGCAGGAACAGACCTGCTATTCCGCCTGAAAAGATGGCATACAATCCGAATACTATACCGAGAACCCCTTCGTCACCCAGGCTCACATAGATCGATGCGATGATAAGTGATGCTATTCCGGAGAACACGACAATCATTTTCCCAACCCAGAGTCGCTGGGTATCGGTGCTATCCGGACGGAATCGTTTATAATAATCGTCAACACCAACCGCAGAAAGGCAGTTCAGATCAGAGTCGAGGCTGGATATTGCCGCTGCGATCAATGCCGCCAGAACCAGCCCGGTGACACCCGCCGGCAGTTCATGCATGATGAAATACGGGAAAACAGCATCGGGTCTGATGTCGGCCGGCAGTGGATTACCATACACCTGATAATAGACGAACAGCAGAGTCCCGATAAACATAAAAAGCGTCCAAACAGGCAGGCTCAGCCATACACCCATCATCGCCGCACGTTCGGCGCCTCTGTCAGAACGTGCGGTGAGATAACGCTGAACTATCGTCTGGTCGGTTCCGTATTTTTGAATGCCGTAAAAGATACCGTTAAGTACCATGACGACAAAAGTGAGCTGAACCAGGTCGAAATCATATGGGGCAAATCCGATCTTATTATACTCGAGGGCTGTGTTGATGACAGCTACGGGTCCGCCTTCCGGGATAAACAGCAGGACGAGGGCACACAGAATCCCTCCCGCGATCAGTAAAAAACCCTGGATAACGTCCAGCCAGATCACCGCCTCTATGCCACCCAGCATGGTCAAAACGATAATGCCCGCCCCGAGGATCCAGATGATTGCATAGGTGTTCCAGCCGGTCATACTGGCCAGTGCCAGGGCCAGAAGAAAAAATACGGTTCCCATCTTTGAAAAATGGGTCAGAGAGAATGCGAGCGAGCCATACAGGCGTGCCAGAAAACCAAACCGTTTTTCAAAATATTCATAGGCACTGATCCCGATCACCTTCCGGTAGAGCGGAACAACCACCCATACGAGGAAAGAGAGTACAACGACCACCATAATGGCCTGCACGAGAAGGATCCAGTTTGAGGAGAATCCTTCACCCGGATAAGCAAGGAAAGTAATGCTGCTGACCAGTGTCGCCAGTATCGACATACCGACTGCCCATGAGGGAATCGATCCTGAGGCTGCAAAATAATTGCTGGTACTCTTCTGCCGCCGTGCAAATGATATACCAAAACCGATCGAGAACACTACTGATACGATGATGATGATATAATCAATCAGATGCAGTCCTTGGGAAGTCATTGCTATTCTCCTTTCTGCGAATTAAGAAAATCAAATGCCGGCCAGGGATAGCTACCGGGTTTGACAATAATCGTCAAATCGTCTTTTTCTGATGCACGCAGGGCGACCACTCCTGTCGAAAATTCCAGTACCGGACGCATATATTTCCAGCCTAACTCCCGTATGATATGGGCAGCCGTTGCACCACCCGCAATGAATAAAAAACGGATTTTCTGTAGACTACATATCCGTTTTACCGCCACGGCGGTTAAATGTGCTATTTTTTTCGGTAAACCTGCCAGGGTATTCAGAGGCAATCCGGTCGTTAGCACCACATGATCTCTTTCCTTGAATGCACGCTCTACCGCTTCGATCCAGTGTTCCAGATATTCGGGTTTTTCCAGATCCGCGTGCGATCCGGGCCATCTACAGACCACAAAACCCATTGAAGTTAAGCGTTTGATATTTTCATCAAGATTACCGCCGGCACTGCCCAGGACTACCAAATGTTTACCGTGCCATCCAAATCGTTTTATATTATCATCGGTTGCAGGTTTATAGCCACGGATTTCAAGTAAATTTTCAAAAAACTCCGAACTCCCTGCAGGCAACGCGTCATCTGGAATTGACTCGGCCCAGCGGTGCGCATCATCCCTGCTGCGGACGCCACCGACTATAATACCCGGAAAGAGAGCATCTTTGATCTCATCACTATAAGACGCCGGTGCTTCGCCAGGCAGATCCAGTAATATGCGCACATCGGCTGATCCTGCGGGATATTCGGGATCATACGCAAAACCTGTTTTGTCCAGTGGTATTCCGTTGATGTAATAATACCCCCCCCTGATCGTCCGGCCTGCCGACGGATTTGGCGCAATGATCACCGCCGTTTCTATGTCAAGTTTATTCATCACCAGGCGGATTTCCGCCATGACATGCCCGCGAAGGACAGAATCGATTTTTTTGTATAACCAGTCAAATGACCGGTCTGGAAGCTGATCAATAATATTACTTAATTTCCTTAAGGCATTTGATTCGGGCAGGGAGCGCGTATCCGTATCGAGTATAAGCAAATCCGGCTTACCGGCCCAATTCAGTTCGGTCTGCAGGCTGCATTTCAATCCATAACGTAAACCAATACCGGCAATTTCCGCCGCACCACTAAAGTCATCTGCGATTACAAAGATCATAATGAACGATTTATTGCCATTTTTGTGGCATATTCAATGGCCATGATCATAGCGTCAGGACTCGCAACTCCCTTGCCGGCTATTTCGAAGGCAGTACCATGATCAACCGAAGTCCGCACAATCGGTAATCCGAGTGTTATATTCACACCCTTGACGCTCTTCATACGCCGGTTCTCCTCATCCCAGATAAATCCCTTTACTTTAAAGGGGATATGCCCCTGATCATGGTACATGGCAACACAACCATCATAAAATCCGCCTGCCGCTTTCGCAAACAGCGTGTCCGCCGGGACCGGTCCGTCAACCTGGTATCCCTGTTGACGTGCAGTCCCAATTGCAGGGATTATTTCTTTTTCCTCTTCATTGCCGAACAGGCCGCCATCGCTGGCATGGGGATTGAGTCCGGCAACACCAATCTTCGGATGTGCAACACCAAGATTCCGGCAGGCTTCATCCAGCAGTTGAATGACTTCAATGATTCGTTCCTTACGGACCAGATCGCATGCTTTTCTCAGCGATACGTGCGTGGAAACATGAATAACCCTGAAATTTTCGTGCACCAACAGCATGGCATATCGTTTTGTGCCGGTAAAGTGCGCATAGATCTCGGTATGACCGGAAAACCGATGACCGGCCAGATTTATCGATTCTTTGCTTATCGGACCGGTTACGGTCGCATCTACCTTGTCCGCCATTGCCAGCCGGATAGCCTCGCGCACCGCTTCAAAAGCGGCAGATCCGGCCATTTTTGAGATCTTTCCCGGGATCAATTGCTCCAGATCCACATTTTCCAGGTCAAAAACCTCAACGGTGTCCTTTCCTGATAAAACATCTGGTATATCATGAATTGCTCGCGTCTGAATATCCAGACCCAGAAGTCTTGCCGTCTGTCTGAGCACACCAGCATCACCGACAAGCAGGGGCCTGCAGATACTCCGGATATGTTGCTTAATGACAGCCTTAACAGCGATTTCCGGCCCGATACCTGCCGGATCTCCCATGGTTATTGCAACAATCGGTTTTTTTTCGGACATTTACCCTGCCTCAGGCGAAGTCATAATTTTTTATATTCGTTCAGAATCTTCTTCTCCTGTTCCGGATCAAGCCGGTAAAGCGGCGGAAGCATAAATTGCTCGCACAAATCATGTGCGTGCAGGATGACTTTAAGGGCTGCCAGGGATTCGCCCAGACTAAATCCCTTTTGATATATCTCGGAAATTTCCGATGTACGTTTCTGGATTTCCTCAGCCAGGCTCCCATTTTCGGCAACTGCCGCTTCATAAAGATCGGCATACTGATCCGGTATGATGTTTCCGGTGCTGGGTACGATTCCTGAGGCTCCATTCATTAATCCTTTGGCCATCATTGCACCCCACCCAACCAAAAATTTAAAATCACTGCGACCGCTCCATAACCTGAGGGAATGGTCTAACCTTCCTTGATCACGTTCCGAATCCTTAACGGCAATTATCCGGGAATGATGGCTGAGGCGGTCAATTACTTCCACTGGCAGAGACTGATGGGTTACGGTGGGAATATTATACAGGATCAATGGTCCGGAAAGATCATCGGCCAGTTCGGAAAAATAGCGGTATAAATATTCTTTCGTTAAGGGGTAGTAGGCAGGCATATGGGCGACCACCGCATCCACCCCCAGCCTGAAATAATCACGGGCATACTGTTGTGATTCGGACAGGCTGGTGGACGATATACCGGCGTAGACCGGCATCTGCTTTTTTGCCGA
>WOR8_10001131_pt1 | contig 27041 bp, 27 predicted proteins | sample DeeMarSeWOR38_10_FD_19890 | JGI IMG/M metagenome (IMG submission 19890) | reverse complement strand
AAAGACTGCTGAATCTTTTAAGATAAGACTTTTGATATATAGATAGATTCTTAGAAAAATTAAAATAATAGTCCAAGGTTGGGGTGTCGAGGTTTATTATGATTTCATGGTATTATTGTAACTGTTGCATGAAAGAGTTCAGCTATGTGGAAACAGGTAGTAATGATGCTAACGCTTGCACAACTTGTCATTCATCCAATATTAAACGAGTTGTTAGGAAACATAAATTTAAAAGATTTTAGTATTTAATATTCTAATCATCTTTATTTTTCTCCCATTTTCAATATCATCTGTTTTGCTTCCTGCAAATGATGATTAGCAATCCTGATATGGGACTCAATCTCCCCAAGAGAATCCAGTAAATCTTCAATTTCCTTTTTCATATTTTGAAAAATGAGGGCGGGATTATTAATTGTTGTTTTGTGATTAAAGCTTAATAATTGCAAAAAATACCCTAATAATCAGCTAAAGTAAATTCTGAATAATTTTTATGATGATATAGATATCCTAAATCAACTAATTCTTTTAAAGCTAAATCAAACTCATAACAAGAAATTTTTATTTCTTTTATTTGATTTTTTATTTCTTCTTTTGAAATTCTCTGTAATCCAGCTTCTCTGATTTGTTTTTTTATACTTTTCAAAATTATATTAGAATTAATGGAAATATTTTTCTTATAGGGCATTTGAATTAATGGTAAATGGTATGTAGAATCCCATAATTTAGCATCTTCAATCATATCAAAACTTTCACTATAAATCTCAATTACATCATTTTTCATTTTGAAAAAATCATCTTCATCAATTTGATTCTTTAAGTTTAATCTTCCCCATGCTTTTGCAAGTTTTAATAAACTTGAACCTTCTAGAGATAATTGCATTGATGACTTCATCAATATCTTGTTACCAACATTTGCAACAATATGATTTAATTGTTTTTGATTTTCCTCTTCAATTATAGGATTATATAACATAGCTCCCATCTGATAATCAAAAATATCCGGGTCTAAACCCCATTTGTTTGAGTTGTATATTGATTCTGGGATTATAATTGGAACTTGAGTAGGCATCATAAATTCCTTTGCCTGAGGACTTAATCTATATAAATAATTAAAAGAAACTTCATCTGTTTTTCCATTCATTATAATTTTATTTGCAGATAATTCATCAGTTTTAGTTTTAATTGGTTTATATAGATAAGTATTATTAATTTTTAAAAAGTCATTTGGAATTAATCCTTTAATTGTTGCATTTAAATAGTAAATTTGTTGTTTTGTTCCATAAGGATTTAAAGATTGAGCGCCGATTCCGCCTATGCCATACATACCTTTTGGACAAGATAAAATATTTAGAGCAACTTCTTTTGAAAAACTTAAAATTGAATTTCCTTTCCAATTCTCTGTTAGTTTTAAAAGAAATTCCTCTTTTGTTATAATTGGTCTTGGTAAGTCATCATGCTTTATCGGTTCATATCCATCAACAATACAATATTGTTCAGTAAAATAGCCAATAGTTGACCTTTCTGGTAGTTTAATATCTTTGACAATTTTTTCAATATTAACTTTAATTAATCCTTCTTCACTTGGAATAATTATATCATCAGGTACAATATATGTATAAGGCGATAATGGATTTTTACTAAATGGATTTTTAAATATCTTAAATGTATTTTTACTAGTCCATTTCAACCAACCTGTATGCTCATTTTCTTTTTTTAAAAGATAACGTTCAAACGTAGTCCATGGACCAATCGTTCTCTTATCTAAACTAAATGATTTAACCATATTCTTTTACCACATTCTATCCATTTTTGATAATATATCTAAAAATACTTCACCAAAGTCTTGTCTTGTTTCTAGTGCATGTTTCTTTGCAAGTTCTTTAGCATACAAATTAGCAATATATCGTGTTTTTTGTGTTGAACCCTTAGCTTGTGCTTTTTTATAATCTGGGTGATTTTCATAGCAATATAGATATATTCCATCTTTACTTAACTTACAATGTGACATATTAATTCCAGGTATTGGTAACTCAGTTTCCCATCGTAAACTTGGAAGTCCTGCATCTTTGGGTTTACGTTTCTCAGCTTGTTTTAAATGTTTTAAATGACTCACTAATTCTAGTTTCCCAAACCATGTAAAAAATGCCTTAATATCCAATTTATATTGTTCAAGTGTATTACCATTTCTTTTTACTATAAATGTATCAATATCGTCTTTTGATATCTTATCAAATGGTTTTCCAGTCTCCTTTGCAAACTGTAACATTAATCGTATGTAATTACGTCTTGTTTTCTGTGTGCACCCATTCATCTTCTTTAATGTATCATATTTTTTAACTATTTCCAATGTGTTTTTTGGAAGTGCTTCAATATATGCCTTTGATTTGTTTACTGTCATATCAGCAAATAAAACCTTCACGGTATCCTTACTACAACATTTTGTCAAAAAAATCCTCTCCTGTTTTAATTAATCCATCACTGTGGTCATTAATATAGGTTTTGGAAAGTTTAATAGTTAATGACTGATTTGTCTTCTGCCTTATCTTATTTAAGCTTAATTATCTTATTATCTTACAAATTTTTTTAAAAATGATTCCATTGGTTTGTAGAATTGCTCATAATCAATGTTATCGATTTCTTTAATTTCTTCAATTGGTGAGGTTCCATTTTTTTTAATAATTACTCTATGAATGGCTGATTTAAACATAAATTCTGAATTTTGAAGTGATACAATAAATCCAGTTGTATCATAATCATATAATAGGTTGTCAAGATTATTTAAAATCATATATTCTGTACCATCTACTGATTTAATTTTATCTGAATCTGTAGTTACCTTTGCCTGTGTAAAAGGAAAGTATAATTGTTTACCATTTTCTAAAATTCCTAATAAATCTTTTGCATTTCTTTTTTGAAGTTTTTTACTTGCCTCTTTATTTGTCATGCATGGATTATCAACATTTTGAATTAAAATTGCTGGATCAATTCCATAGATGTCATTTATGAATTCATAAATATTATTAACAAAACCTTCAAAATCAAATGAATTTTTTTCAATTCTCATATCTTTCATTTTAAATACCTATCCCAGTGCATAAATTAACCATTTATAAAAATTGACTATTTGATTAGTTTGACCTTTCCTAATGAAGTTCCATCAATCAAATATATCTGTGAATTTTTTATATCAATAATTTTTCCAATCGGACCTGTTATGCCTTCTTGATTAACTGCAATTCCTCCACAAAGTGGATTAAAAGAGGGAATAACAAGTAAAGATGAGCATGTTGAATCTGGGTATTTTTCTAAAAGTTTTTGTATAATAAATTTAGCTTTAATCCAGCATGGTTCAAATGTCTTGTATCCAAGTCTATCAGTAAACATTATAGTAGGGTGTGTGTGAGATATCAGTAATTGATCACATTTCATAATTTTTTTATTTGGCCATCTATGGCCATGTGTAAAACCAATATTTTCTATTAAAAAGCCATCTGACGGTTGAATTATTATTTCCTTTGGAGAAATCTTCCTAATATTTCCATCATGATTTCCAGGTAGAATATGAATATTTCCATATTCTTTGATTGTATTAAGAAAAATTTTCACATCTCTTCTTTCTTGTATTGTTGATGAGGGGATATTGTGTTTTATATCGCCAAGTAAAATTATATCATTTGGTTTGTTTTTATTACAGATTTTTAATAGTCTATCAAGTAAATCCTGAGTTTTTGAAGAGGTGTTTAACCCTTGTTCTCGAAGTTGACTTTCTATACCGATATGAAGATCAGCAACAATTAGAATTTTTTTATTTTTTATAAAAAGAGCAGGTTCATTTGGTATTGGTTGTAAATAAGATAAGTCCATTTATTGCACCATAAAATGTTTATAGATATTTTTTCAATACATTTGGTATCTCATTTATTATATCTGTAGCAATTAACCCATAAGATTTCTTTCTAAATGCAGTATTTCCTGCACTTCCGTTAATAAATGCTCCTACTCTTGCTGCATTGAATGGTTCCATTTTTTTTGACAGTAAAGAACCAATTATTCCTGCTAACACATCTCCAGTTCCCCCTACAGTCATTGCTTGATTGTGTATGTCGTTTAATTTTAGGTCTTTGCCATTGCTTATTATATCAATTGAACCCTTAAGTAGGATTGTTACTCCTAACTTATTTGCCCATTTCTTTACAACTTCTTTTCTATTTTCAAGATTTTTATTTAGTTTCTCATTTGTTAATTCCTTAAATTCACCAGCATGAGGTGTGATAACACATTTTGAATCTTTTATTATTTCAGGTTTTTTACCAACAACCTGAATTGCATCTGCATCAATTACCATTGTTTTCTTTAATTTTACACATTCTTTAACTGCTTTTTCAACAGCAATTTTTGTTTCATTTTCAGAACCAAGGCCTGGACCGATAACAACAGAATTTGCTTTTGATAGATATTTTTCAACAATCATAATATCTTCAGGAACAAAAATATCTTCTTTACTTAGTTCTTTTACAATAATATTTGGTGAAAGTACAGCAATTTCTTTTGCAAGTCTTAATGGTTTTATAAATTCCTTTGAATAAGAAGTTATTGCCTTAGCTGGTTTTCTTGGAGTTGTAATTATTGCTAGATCTGAACCAGTACGAAGAGCTGCAAATCCTGACATTGCAGGTGCACCAATATAAGGACCTCCACCTACTACCAAAACGACTCCATTTTCCCCCTTATGAGTATCTTTTTTAGGTATTGGATAATATGTAATTAATTCCCCAGGTCCAACAAAATCTATTGCCTTTCTTGGAATGCCAATATCAACAACTACAATATTTCCACTATTTTTTTTATTCATTCCTGTTTTAATGTCATGAAATGTAACTGTATTATCAGGTTTTATTGCTAAATCTGTACAAAGACCAGTTGGTACATCAACTGAAATAATAATTTTATCTTTTAATGATCTGATTTTACTTACTATCGAAAAATAAGGCTCTCTTAATGATCCTGATAAACCTATTCCAAGCATAGAATCTATAATAATTTTTTTTCCAGAAATTATTTCATCTAATCTTTCAATTGATCTTATATCAAATATTTTTGTATTTGTTTTTTTCATTTTTTTAAAATTTTCTTTTGAAATATCAGTTCTAATTTCATCTTCCTTACCTGTTAAAAAAACTGTTACATTGTATAATTTGCAAAGATATCTAGCAGCAACAAACCCATCACCACCATTGTTACCAATTCCGCAAAAAATAATTATTTCTTTGCTTTTTGGTTTAATAGTTTTTATTACGAAATCTGCTATTCCTTTTCCTGCATTTTCCATCAATTGTTTTGTAGGAACTCCAAAATATTCTGCATTTTTATCAAGAACTTTTATTTCTTTACCAGATATCATACCAAAACGTTAAACAACATGTAATCTTATATATACTTCGAAAAAGAGAGCTATTTGGAGGAAATAATTATGATGCCTGGACGGATGAATCCTAGACAAATGAATCAAATGATGAAAAGACTTGGCATCCAAGTAAAAGAAATTGAAAATGTAAAAAAGGTAATAATTCAAACTGATACAAAGCAATACGTTTTTGATGATCCGGAAGTAACAATGATGGATGCCCAAGGTCAAAAAACCTATCAGATAACAGGTAAACCTAGGATTGTATCAAAAGATGAGGAAATTCCAAAGGAAGATATTGATCTAGTTGTTGAGCAAACAGGAAAAACTGCAGAAGAAGCAAAGAAAGCTCTAAAGGAAACAAAAGGAGATATCGCCGAAGCTATAATGAAACTTACACAATAATTAAACTGTCTTATAAAAATACATTTTTTTAGAACTATCATCAATTGAAGTACTTTCTCCTAGTCTATACATAAAATTACTTGCAGTTTTTGCCTGAAACTTGGTACAAATCTCAGCTTGTTCAAAAGTATTTATCTCATGTAGACAAAAAGCTAAAGCCCTTATTTTCCACCGAAGATAATATTGATCAACATCCAAAGGTGAATATTTCTTTAAAAACCAATATAATAGTTCTACCCAAATATTGCTATTTATCCATTTTGTATTTTCAAAAAAACTAGTAAAATCATGAGCATTTTTAATCTCATAAAACATATCATCATGGGGAAGAAACAATTGTCTTAAAAGTTTAAATGAATCAAGGCTTCTTTCAACTTCCTGTTTTATATCCATGTATGTTTCTTCGAAAAAGTATTTCTTATCAAAAGGTGAAGAAATAAGTGTTATTGGTCTTATCTTCTTTCTCACAGGTAAACTATAAAAATAGTGTATTAACCTGACTGCTTCTTGAAAACACTCTATAAACATTCCTTGTAAATTTGTAAGGGTTTTTTTACAATGCATTTTTTGACCTAAATATATCTCACCAATTGAGTAACCATACATCAAAGATTTTATTGTGATAAATGTATCAATTCCCCAACCAGTTGGGGGCGGAATTCCTTGTTTGAAAAGATCTATTAAAACTTGTTTTTTCAATGCAAGTTCTCCACCAATAGGTTGATCAATTTCCCATGCATTAGGAAAAAACATAGCGATTAAGGGTTTTGTAATGTGTCTAGTTATTTGACCATCTGCCGGATTTCTTGAAAATGCAGTTTTTACAACATCAATATTTCTCCCAAGAGGTTCAAATAAGAATTCACACCATTTGTTTATATTTGGATTATAGATATCTCCATCAATAAAAGCAATCTTGCTGAAGTCTTGTTTTATTGCCGCAAGGCTTGCATTAATCATTCCTATTCCCTTGCCAGTTTGATCTGTTCTAGTATACTTTCTTTCACTGATTACTTCAATTTTTTTTGTTTCATTTTTTTTAAGTCGATTAAATGTTTCCTCGTTTGAACCATCTGAGATAATTACTTTTTTTATTATTCCCGAATCTAACGCTTGTTCTGCAATGGATATTGGGTTTGTACCTTCGTTTTTTGAAATAATTAGTAGACAATTACCTGGCATTTTCTTTTTCCTCACTAAATTATTAATCTAATATTTTCAAAATTAAATCCTCAAATTCTGTTGAACTAACCTGAATCAAAATACCTGCTTTTCCTATCGACATCTCATCCCAATTTCTAGAAAGTTAGTATGTAAATAATAGTATAAATATTCATCTATCTCTAAGAGATTTTGTAGTTTTATCAAAACTTTATTAATGCTACATTTCATTTAGAATTCAATGTAGATGGTGAGACTTTTATGGTTAAATACAGTGGGACTAGATATAAAGATATGAATATTTTTCTTAGAAATCTTAATAATCCAGATTGGAGGGCTAGAGTAAAAGCTATTTATGATTTAAAGAAATATAAAAATTCAAAGGTTTTGGATGCTTTAATCGGGAAACTTGATGATAAAAATGTAAATGTGTGGATCTCAGCAGCAAACGTTTTAAAAAATAGGAAAGATCCTAGAATAATTGATTTTTTTATAAAAAACCTTAAAAACAAATCTAATGAAATAAGATGGCATTCTGTTTATTTTTTAGGTGAAATTGGAGATAATATTGCAGTAGATCCAATAATAAAAAAATTAAATGATAAAAATTCTGAAGTCCGTATCAATGCCGCAAAAGCTCTTGGAAAAATTGGTGATTCAAAAGCAATTGATGCATTGATAAATACACTTGATGATGAAAATCCTGCTGTTCGTAAAGAAGCAATTTCTTCACTGAATCTTCTTGCACCAAATGAATCTGCCCAAGCATTGATAAATTCATTAAATGATCAAGATAAAGGTGTAAGATCTCTTGCAGCAATTGTTTTAGGTAAATCACAAACCTATGAAGCATTTGATAATTTGATAGATTCTCTTAATGATATTGAAAGTATTGTTAGAATATCTGCAATTTATGCCCTTGAAAAAATTGGTGGTGACCAGGCTGTTCAACCCTTGATAAGTGCATTAAAAGACCCATATTGGGAAGTTAGAAGTGATGCAGCATCAGCTCTTGGAAAAATTGGAAATACAGATGCTATTGTTCCTCTTATTGAAATCCTAAAGGATCAGAATAGTTTTGTTAGAAAAAGTGCAACAAAGGCACTTGAAAAATTTGGTATTTTTAAAAAATAAATTCAATACATGGATAAATATAATGTCGCAATAATTGGAGCAGGACCCGCAGGTAGTTTTTTAGCTTATAAATTGGGTTGTGAAGGAATATCTGTGATTCTTTTAGAAAAACAAAAATTTCCAAGATATAAAATATGTGCTGGCGGGCTTGCTAAAAAATCATATGATATAATTTTTTCAGAAAACAAAGAAATTGAAAATATTACCCAAAAAAAGGTAAGTAAAGCAATTTATGTTAGAAATAAAAAAATAACGATTACTGATGCAAAAAAAAATCTAATTTACATGATCTACAGATCAGACCTAGATAATTTTTTAATTAAAATGGCAGTTGATAAAAATGTCGAATTTAAAGATAATATCATAATTAAAAATATCAACCAAAAAGAAAACTCAATTATATATAAAGATAAAAATTTGGAGAAAAAAATTTATTATGATATTTTAGTAGGTGCATGGGGTTGCAATAAAAAATTAAACAGGCTTGTTAATATAATTCCTTTTGAAAGTTATGCAATATCTTCATCTTGGGAGGGACGTGCTGGTCCGATTTATAGTAAATATTCAAATGAAAATATTATATGTCAAATTTTTAAGGGTTATCCAGGAATTGTTGGTTATATATTCCCAAAAAAAGATAAGATTACAGCAGGTATATTTACATCTTTAAATTCTACAGATAAATTAAAAAAAATGTGGAAAGAGTTTATTGATTTCTGGGATCTTGATAAAAATATAAAACCTAGATATGCTCTCATTCCAATCAGAGACTTTAATAAACCAATTGCAAGAGAAAATATCTTACTTGTTGGTGATGCTGCAGGACTTGCCGATCCTTTCACTGGAGAAGGGATATATTATGCTCTTAAAAGTAGTATTTTTGCATCAAAAAATATTCAAAATTATTTGAAAAATAAAAATTATGATTTAACTTATGAATATAATAAGGAGATAAATACTAGTTTTTCTAACATTCAGACATGGGCTAAGTTTTATGAGTTTTTATTTCAACGTTTTCCAAATATATCATTTTGGTTTGGTTCGGAATGCTTTATCGGTAATGAAATTTTGAATTCATTTATAATAGGTGAGATAAAATATAACGAACTTTCAAAAATTATAAAATATTCATTGAAGAGAATTTTTAAAAATTAATTATTAAAGGGAAGGATTAATTATTTCGATATATTTAATAAGGTAACTTTTTTTATTAAACTGGAGGAGAATTTATGAAACTTAGAAAAACAATTTTGATAATGATAGGTATATTTGTATTATTCTTTTCAAGTATATCTGTATCTGCGGAAACTGAAACTGATCCAACTGGTGATGTTTATCATTGGAAAATGGTAGATTCCACATGGTCTTGGCAACTTAGTACTGTACCAAAAGCATATATCGATATTACTGAGTTGACTTATACTGTTAATGGAAATCAATTGACTCTGTCAATGAAAGTTGCTGGAAATGTTCAAACTTCAGAAAAAATTGTATATTGGGCTTTGTTAAACACTTCAGATGCTACTTACTATATGTCTATAATGAATGATCAAAAGTTAATAATGGCAATGAGTACAATTGGAGGAGGCATGCCAGCTATGAACACTGATGTCGCTGTATCTGGTGATACTATCTCAGGAACAATTGAATTGGTTGGAACAGATGAAACAAGTATTGAGTTATGGGGATATGCTTGGGAATATACAGAATATGGAAATATTAATCAAGAATGGTGGGGAGATTGGATTCCTGGGACATATGCTCCATTCGAAATGGATGAAGGTGATGGAGATGGTAATGGCGATGGTGAAACAAATGGGGACGGTGAAGAAAATGGTGACGGAGGAAGTAGTAGTAATGATAACGGTGGAACACCAGGTTTTGAAGTATTAGCATTATTTGTTTCTTTAGCAATAGTAATTTTTATTTTAAGAAGAAGAAAATAATTGAAAATTTTTCTTCTTTTAATTATTTTTTTACACAAAATTTTAAAATTATTTGACTTAATAAAAACAAGAAAAGTATAATTTTAAAAAATGTACAAAATTTTACCCCTAAATTTTATTATAATATGCTTTAATATTCTATTTAAAATAAAAATTTATATACTCTATTATAGATAGATATAGAAATATTGGGGGTTATATTAATGAAAACAAGAATCAAATTGAATAGTATTTTTGTAATATTTATGCTTATTTTAGCTGTAACTATAGTAACTTCAATAAATATTGAAGAAAAAACACCTTTTTATGAATCATCAAGAAATTTGGGTGGAGAACCAATTTGGATATATGATTCTTATCTATATGTAAGTCATGTTGAAACCGCTCAACTAAATGGTGGAGGACCACTAGATGTAATTGCAGCAGAATATGATAGTGATAATTACGACGATCCCTCAAAAGTATATGGAATAGATGGATCAAACGGAGATATGCTTTGGAGTTATGACTGTAACGATGGTATAAGATCAATGACAATTGGCGATATCAATAATGATGGCATTATAGATGCAGTTGTTGGAGCAAGTAAGGGATCATCCACACCGGATGGTAAAGTCCATGCTATAGATGGATCTAATGGAGGTTCAATTTGGACTTTTACACCTGGATCATCTGGGGATACAAATGGAGATGTAGCAATTGGTGATTTTGACGGGGATGAGTATCCTGATGTAGCAGTTGGATGTTGGGATGATTATGTTTATGCAATAAATGGTTCAAATGGAGAGGAGCTTTGGAGTACTGAAATAGGTAGCATCTTCATTCATGCAGTTGATACAGGAGATGTTAATGGTGATAACATAGATGATGTTGCATATGGTCATTCTTATCTTGCTGGATGGGATAACTACTTTGGTGTGTTAGATGGAACCGATGGTAGTGTAATATGGAGTATGACAGTTGATTATCCTATTGTTGAAGGGGGTGTTATGCTTGAAGACATTGATAACGATGGTGACCTAGAGGCAATATTTGGAAATCGTACTGGTCAAATCTTTGTTAGAAATGCCAGCAATGGAAATCTTGAATGGGAATATAACATTGGACCGGTTGGAAGTCCTACAAATTATGATATGTATCTTTTTAGTTATGATATTGATGATGATGATGATTTAGATTTAATTGTAGGAAATAGTTATGGAAATAATTACATCTACGCTTTTGATGGTGATACTAATTCTACTATGTGGGTATCAGATGAGTTAAATGGTTATCCAAAGGATATTTCTTTTGGAGATGTAACTGGTGATGGAAACCTAAATATCATTGCTGCAACTTATGATAGAGTACAAATTCTTGAAGCAAATGATGGTTCTAAATTATGGTATTATGCTGTTGCAGGAACAGTAATTACAGTTGGATGCGCAGATTTTGATGGTGATGGTATAAAAGATACATTAACTGGTGGAGGTGCGGAATTTAGTGGGTCAGACCCTGCAAAATCAATTTGGGCATTAAAAACTGTTGAGTCACCTCTTTTATGGGAATTTGATTTTGGCCAGTATGGTAACGCACTTGCAATCGATGATCTAAACCAAGATGAGTTTATGGATGTAATAGCTGTATGTTCAGTTGATGACACAGCATGGGCAATAAATGGTGAGGATGGTACTGAACTATGGAGTTGGATAGGTACAGAAAATCTTTATTCAATTACAACAGGTGATTTTAATAATGATGGGCAAATAGATGTAGCTGTAGGAGGATATGATGAAAAAATTACTGCATTACATGGAAATAATGGTAGTGTTTTATGGGAGTTTACATCTCCTACAGGCCAGATTTATAGAAATTGTCTTAAGGCTACTGATTTAAACGATGATGGTTATTGTGATGTTATTGCCGGAAGTGATGATACTAGTGTTTATGCAATAGATGGATTAGATGGAGATGAGCTTTGGTCTAGTAGTTTTGGTGGAGAAGTCCAAGAAATTGAACTAGCACAAATGGATGGAACAGGGCCACTAGACGTTGTTGCTGCTGTTGGTTGGTCTGGTAACAAAATGGTTGTTATAAATGGTTCAAATGGAGACACACTTTGGGATTATTCTGAAAATACTGATTATGCACGACATGTTGAGGTTTTAGATGTCAATAATGATGATATTTTAGATGTTGCAATAGGCGTTCCAAAAATGGGAGCAACACCCGGTAGACTCATAATGGTTGATGGTGATTCTCATGACGAACTTTGGACAGTTACTCCATTTTTACCAACCTCAGATTATTGTCTTGCTCATGGTGATGTAAATAACGATGGAGTAGCAGACGTGATATCTGCTGGAAATTCAGATGATAAAAAAGTTCATGCATTTAATGGTTCAAATGGAAATGAGTTATGGAATTTTGAAACTGGTGGAGATGTAAATACAGTTGCAGTTGTTGACATTGATTTTGATAATCAACTTGATGTTATAGCAGGTTCTGATGACCAATATGTATATGTTCTTTATGGAAACAATGGCACAAGTTTCTGGACTTATAGCACCGCTGATGATGTTATTCATATTCAGATTGGTGATATCAGTGGAGATGGAATGCCAAATATTGGATGTGTAACCTTTGGATTTGACGGAGTTGTTTATGCGTTTTCATCATTTACTCCTGCTGAAAATCTTCCACCAAACACCCCGAGTGACCCTTCTCCTACTGACGGAATGATGTATGTAGACCCTGATGAGGATCTTTCATGGATAGGGGGAGATCCAAATCCTCAAGATACAGTTACCTATGATATTTACTTCGGTACGTCTAGTTCACCATCAAAGATTGTGACAAATCAATCTGAAACATCTTATGATCCCGGAACAATGAGTTATAATACAAAATATTATTGGAAGATCGTTGCTTGGGACAATAACAATGCCTCTTCAGAAAGTTCAACATGGAATTTCACAGTAGAAGGACCAAACAATTTTCCTAATGAACCAAGTAATCCTAACCCCGAAAATGGCGAAACAAATGTAGCAGTCGAAACAGATCTATCTTGGATTGGGGGCGATATTGATCCTGGAGATACAGTACTATACGATGTTTATTTTGGAACAAGTAGTAGCCCTCCAAAAGTATCCAGCAATCAATCTGATACAACATTTGATCCTGATATTTTAGAATTTGATATTACATATTATTGGAAAATTATTTCCTGGGATAACCATGGAGCTTCAACAACAGGTGATCTTTGGAGCTTTACTACAAGAGAAAATAATCCACCAAATACACCAAGTGATCCAGATCCTGCCGATGGAGCAACAGAAATTGACATTAATTATGATTTAAGCTGGACTTGTAGTGATCCAGATGGCGATAATCTTACATACAATGTATATTTTGAGGCCGATGACCCAACTCCTGATGTGTTAGTATCTGAAAATCAAACAGAAACAACTTTTGATCCTGGTCAAATGAATTATGAAACAACATATTACTGGCAGATTGTTGCTTGGGACATATATGGTGAATCTACCGATGGACCGGTATGGGACTTTTCAACAATTGTAGAACCGAACCATCCACCAAACAAACCAACAATCTATGAGAATAGTGGTACTTTATATGTATATACAACAGATGTTGATGGAGATGATGTTATGTACATTATTGACTGGGATGATGGAACTACAACTGAGACAGGTTATTATCCATCCGGTGAGAGTGTTGAAATAAGTCATATATGGTCTCCGGGTACATATTATATAACTGCGATGGCAAAGGATATATTTGGTGCTGAAAGTGATTGGTCAAATCCATATGAAATCATAATAGAAAATACTCCACCTGAAACCCCACAAGTTGATGGACCAAATAAAGGAAAACCTGGAATAGAATACACTTTTACAATTATTACAAATGATATAGACGGTGATGAAATCTATTATTATATCGATTGGGACGATGGAAACATCGAGGACTGGATTGGTCCATACACTTCAGGTTCAGAAATAACAGTTGATCACACTTGGGAAGAAAATGGTATATATACTATCAAAGTTAAAGCAAAAGATACCCATGATGAAGAGAGTGGAATAGCTGAGTTTAATATTGAAATACCAAGGGCAAGAACTAATAGAAGTCCATTTATAACATTCTTTGAAAAAATTTTAGAACGATTTTCAAATATGTTTCCAATATTAAAATATCTTTTAGGATTGTATTAAAATACAATTCTTACTTTTTCTTTTATTCAATTCCTGGTTTTTTATTTTGAGATGATCGCTTAACAACTTCATCAATTCTTTTTTTTCTTGTTAAATCTGTTTTTGCGTTATTGACCCATCCAATATACATATTTCTATAAGAATTTGCAAAGTTTTTAAAATTATTCCAAGCTTCATTATTTGACAAAAGAGCTTTTTTTAGGTCAGTTGGTAATCTTTCTTTCTTTAAATTAGTATAAGCTGAATCCCAAAGACCTTGTTTTTTTGCAATATTTATTTTTTCCAATCCTTCATAAGTCATCTTACCTAGTAGTATCATTTTTTTTGCAGCATCTTTATTAATTTTTGACCATACACTTTTTCCTTTTCTTGGGGTATATCTCAAAATGAACCTTTCTTCATCTATGCTTTTTAATTTACTGTCAATCCAACCAAAACATAAAGCTTCTTCAACAGCTTCAATATGACTTACACTTTTCTTATTTGACCCTTTTTTATAATGGATAAGCCAAATTCCTTTTTCAGTTATATGACTTTTTTCAAGCCACTTGCGCCATTCATCTCTATTTTTGAATAGCTTTGCTGATTTTAATTCAATAATTTCCATTTCAACTGAATCCTACTGTTTTGTATAAATAATTGGTTCCCAACTCCCCGGACCTATTAATGATAATATATTATAGTCATCTGAAAATGAATATTCATATTCTAAGAAAGTATTTGTAACACCTGTATAATTTATTAAAAGTAATCCATCTGATACATCAAAAGTGCCAGTATAATTATAAATTTTGCATTTTCCATTTTCAAAAAAAGTTAGGTTGTTTATTTCAGATCTCCAGGTTCCATAAAATCTTTCAGTATCATATATTTTTAATTCTTGTAAAATACCTATTGATGTAATTATTACTATACCAAATATAATAAGCCCGATAAAAGCAATTGCATAGATTTTTCTTGTTTTTTTGTCATAATATGCTTTTGACATATTATTTTTAATTGAATTTTTTTGTTTACCATTACTAGATTTATTATTTACAGACGTCATTTTCAAAAATTTTAAAATAACTAGCTACTTATAAACTTGTTTTATTTGTTTTTTACCATAATTTTATAAGAAATAAATACTTTTAAATTTTAAGGAGAGTGGAAAAAGATGAATAAAAGATTTTTTTTAATCCTATCCTTAACTTTTTTAATTTTTTCATCAATTTGTTTTGTTATTACAGCTGAAGATGACAAAAATATAGAGATTACATCAATGAACATAGAAGTAGAAATTAACAATGGTTATACTATAACTGAAGTAAGTGCAGAAATTAAAAATCCATATGATGAAAATCTAAATGGGACATTTAGTATATTACTTCCTGACAATGCTTTTGTTTCAAATTTTTCGTTAACTCTTGAAGGTGAAACCTATTACGCTCAAATTTTAGAAAAAGAGGAAGCAGAAGAAAAATTTAGTGAGGCAAAAGCCCAGAAAAAAACAGCAGCTATGGTTGAAACACGTGATATGAAGCAGTTTTCATATTCAATAAATTTAAAAGCTTATCAAATAGTAAATATAACTCTCAGGTATGAGGAATTCTTAGAAAAAAAAATTGGTGAAAGAAAATTTACATTTGCTCTTACAAGTATATATGACCAACCAATATCAAAATTATTACTTCTTGTTAAACTGAATTCAGATAGAGATATTACTGCTCTTGAAAAGACAGGTTGTAGTAAGCAAACAACAACTGAGTGGATTGATACCAAACATGGTACTTTATCATTAAAAGAAAACGACTTCTTACCTAGTGAGGATTTTTCTTTTAAATATTCAGAATCAGCTTTACCTGTTAATGGAAGTCTTGTTACAAATTATGATGAGGAAAACGATCGATATTATTTTTTCCATATTTTTTCACCGCAAAAGGATGACCTTGGTGGTAGTATGTCTAAAGACATAATTTTTGTTTTAGATAAGTCTGGTTCTATGTCAGGAAATAAAATTAGTCAATTAAAAGATGCATTTTCAGAAATTATTCTTAGTCTTCCATATGAAGATAAATTTACAATTATTATGTTTGACTCAAATTATAAAACTTATAGTCCTAATTTATTGACTGTTAATAAGGATAATATAGATTCTGCAATAAATTATATTAATTCAATAGATGCTTCTGGAAGTACTAATCTCTATGATGGTCTTGAATATTCACTTGAGATTCTTCAAAATAGTGAGGGAAGAACTCCTATTATAATACTTTTAACTGATGGCCTTCCAAATCATGGAAAATTTACAACTACTTCATCTATCCGTTTAAATATTATGGAATGCAATCATATTCAATGTCCGATATTTACTTTAGGCTTTGGATCAGATGTTGATTTTGATTTTTTAACTGCCCTTAGCTTGGAAAATTATGCAAATTCTAAAAAGATTTATTATGATAATGATGCTAGTGAACAGATTCAAAATTATTATGATACTATTTCAACAATACTTTTAAGAGATATTACTGTCAACTACTATCCTGAATGTGAATATGTCTATCCAACCTCAATTTCATCATTATTTGAGGGTAGTGAAACTGTAATTTCAGGAATTTGTCATAATTCTTCAGAGCTATCTTCAGAAATAATTGCTAGAACAAAATATGGAGATAGATTTTTCAATTCAACATTTGAACTTAATAAAACTCAGGTTGATAACAAATTTATCTATAGGTACTGGGCATATTCACGTATCAATTATCTTTTAGATAGGATTACAATTGAAGGGGAAAAATCAACCTTAACAGATGAAATAGTAGACCTTTCAATTCAAGGAAGTTTTGTAACTTCATATACTTCTTTATATCTTGAAATTGAAGATCAACCAACAACTGAAAGCATGTTTGAAAAAGTATCACAACAGAAAGATTATAATTACAATACAGGTCCTGGGGGAAGTGGAGGTACACCAGGTTTTGAGCTATTATTGTTGGTATTAGCAATACTTCTTGTTTCATTATTTATCAAAATAAGAAAAAAAATTAAATGAAACATAATATTCATTTAAAAATGAAAGATATTAACACAATTAATAAATAGAGCAGTATGAATTTGTAGTTGGTGCATATGAGGATGGAATTTAATAAAAAAAATCTTATGATTTTAGGAATTTTTTTTGGAGTAATGCTTTATTTCATTGGTCTTGGAAGCTATATTGCACTAGGACCAAGTACTGAAGATTATGATTTACCAAGACAGGTATCTTCAGTTTTAAAACTTTCAGGAATGGGCCTAATCTGTATTTCAATGATTGTAGGTGGATTTTTTATAGAAGGCTTTGATAAGGACGCAAAAGTACTACTTTTGATTTTTGGATTGATTTTCTTACTACTAAATATATTTATTATATCCTATAGTTGAGGTGGAAATTATGAAAAACAAGGATATTATAATGTTAGGAATCATAATTGGAATTGGTTTTTTCTTTATAGGTGCAATAATCTCAAATATTTTTTTAAGCTCAGAAGAAGATTTGCTTCCATATAAAGTTTCAGCTCTAATAAAACTTACTGGTTTAGGAATATTAACATCAAGTATGATTATCGGAGGTATAATTGTTGAAGAAATTGATAAAAACCTCAAACTTCTACTTTTATTGTTAGGTTTGTTATTATTAATAATTTACACTTTAGCATCTCCAGAACTTGAATGGAAAATTCCAAGTATTACAAATGGAGAAACAGAATATAATACAAGACCAACAGGATATGGAGTTCCTGGTTTTGAAATACTTGCAGCAATAGGTGCAATAATATTTGCAATAATTTTGAAGAAAAAAAGACTGAAAGGATAATTCTATCATTTCTTTTTAAAAATATTTCTAATTGATAGATAAATTACCCTTCTTATTAATTTGAATTTATAAGTATGAACTCTTTGATTTCCAGTTAAGATATCAAATGCCATCTCAGATAATTTTTTATCTTTGCTTATAAGTTTTATAATTTTATTTGTTTGTTTTCCCCATCGCTTTTGGATTTTTAAAAAAAACCTAATATCTTTTCCAAAATCCTTTTTCCATATTGATTCATATTTTGCTAAGAACCTTTCAGAAGTATCACCTACTTTTAGAGCTTCAGCAATTACCTCTGCTGCAATTTTTCCAGAACTCATTGCATATTCAATACCAGCACCTGTTGAGGGATTAGCAAAACCTGCTGCATCACCACAAATAATTACTCTATCAGAATAGGTTTTTTCAAGTGGAGACGCTGGAACAACTGCTCCTTTTAATCTACCCATATCCAAATTTTCGGGTATCAATTTATTTTCTTTAAGTTCAGATATATATTTATTAAAAATCTCTTTTAAATCAATTTTTTCTTGTGAAGAATCAATCAAAGATCTGATTTCACCAATACCGATATTTAGATGTTCTTTTTTTGGTATTACCCAACCAAAACCATTGATTCCTTGAACTTTATGATGTAAATAACCTATTCTTTTATTTGTAAAAAACTTATCAAGTAAATTATTACTAACTGAAATTTCTTTATAAATACACATTCCAACTTTTTTACCATGCTGACCTAATCCCATCCTTTTTGCAATAATGCTCCATACACCATCTGCACCTACTATTATCTTTGAATCCATATTTGTTTTATCATCTAAAAATATTGTTGCTTTATCCTTTGATATTTTTATATCAACTACCTTTTTTTCATCTAAAAAAGTAGCTCCACTTTTTATAGCAAGCTTTACTAAATCATAATCAAAAACTTTTCTAATTAGAGTTGCATAAATAGGTTCATCTTTTTGTAAAAAAACTCTTTGATTAGATGAAGAAAAATATGCAAAACCACCATATGAATAGGAGTCCATTATATCCTCTTCTTCAAGGTATCCAAAGATTTTTAGGACTCTTATGGGTATTCCCCCACCACATGGTTTTTCTCTTGGAAATTTACTTTTATCAATAAGTAGAACTTTCACGCCCTTTTCAGAAAGAAATTTAGCGGTAGTTGAACCTGCTGGTCCTGCACCAACAACAATTACTTCGTAGTTCATATCAAAAATATTAATCCTAATTATGTTAATATTATTTTACTAGAATATTTTGTTAATATTTTATAAAATATCTGAATAATTATATAAACGAATTTTCAATCTTGGACAATGCAATAATTTGTACCGGTGAATTTATATGGAATTTGAAAATGTAATCAAATCTAGACAGAGTGTAAGAGACTATTCATCTAAAAAAGTAGAAAATGAAAAAATTAATTTTATAATAGAATGCGCAAGATTTGCACCTTCTTGGACAAATAAACAATGTTGGCAATTTATTTTAGTTGAAGAAAAAAAAATTATTGAAGAATTGGCTAAAACAAGTATCATTAATCGCTGGTTAAAAAATGTACCAATGATTATTGTTGCCTGTGGAAATCCTAAAGAGAGTGGTAATAGAAATGATATAGATTATTATATTGTAGATGTGGCAATTGCTCTAGAACATATTATTTTAGCAGCAACCGATAAAGGACTAGGTACTTGTTGGATAGGAGGTTTTGATGAAAAAAAAGTAAAAGAAATTCTCAATATTCCTGAAAATTTTAGAGTTATTGCAATGACACCTCTTGGTTATCCAGCAGAAAAAAAAAGTTTAATTGGAAAAATGGCTAAAGTTGTTACACAAAGTAAGAAAAGAAAAAGTTTTGAAAAAATAACCCACATAAACAAATGGTAAGAGTAAATAAAATCTAATTTTTTATATTTGGATAGTTATATAAAGAAGTAATTTATTAATAGTAATGGGAAGAAGTTTGTGGAAAAGCATTCTCTAAAAAACCTCAAGTTATTTTTCCACAAACCACTCCTAATTTCATTTTTCTTATTTCTAGGTTGAATATAACTTATTTTTAACAAAATCAACTAAAAAAATTATAAAATAACATATAAGTTTTGTGAAAAAAAATTAGTGGTGTATCTATTTTTTCTTTTTGTTTTTAATAATTTTCTTATAAAACTCAAAAATTTCAAAATTTTGTTTATTCCAGTTCATTGGTTGTCGAACCTGTAAATCTCCATGAGACGAAAAATTCCATATTGAATTATTCTGCGTTATACCAATTTCAGTACCATAATAAATAATATGAGGTTGATGAATTGAAAATTGTATCTCTATTGCTTTTTTTAGTTTATTTATATCATTCTTACATTCAAATAAAAAGCGGTTCATATCGTGATTATCTAAAAAAGTTGGTAAATAATAATTATCAGGGTATCTTTCATAATGATTCTTAATTTTAGAATAAAAATCTTTTTTTGTTAAAGTACCTTTTGCTATATAATTATTAATCAATTCTTGAAATCTAAAATCTAAAACTCCATCTAATTTTCCAATATATTCCATAAGTAAACTATCTGAAGATGCTCCAAAAAGCCATTTTAAAAACTTATTTTTGATATTGATTGTTTTTAGTTCATTAAATTTAATTCCTTTTATCCAGGCTTCTCCGATTAATACAACATTAGGAAACATCTTTTTTATTTCTTTTGTGAATTGTCTCCAAAAATCATATGAAGGGCCAATGCAATGATCAAGTCTAAAACCATCAAAACCTAAACTGAGCCAATGCTTGGCTGCGTTAATCATATATGCTCTTGCATTGATATTTTCAAGATTTATTTTTGGAAGTTGTTTTATACTAAGAAAGCATAGATATTTCTCCGGCCAATTTGTAAAATAAAACCAATCTCTATATAAACTATCTTTATTTTCTTGGGCGTCCTTAAAATAGGGATGAACATTTGAACAATGATTTGGTACAAAATCTGCAATTATTCTCATATCTTTTTTGTGAACTTCCTCAATTAATTCTTTTATATCTTTATTTGTTCCAAAATGTGGATCGACCTGAAAAAAATCTGTTATATGATAGCCATGATACTCACTTGTCTTGTAGAATGGTGAAATCCAAATTGTATTTACTCCAAGATATTCTAAATAACTAAGTTTATCAATTATACCTTTGATATTTCCTCCTAAAAATTCTGGTTTTTGCCAATTTTTTATAGATTTAAATCCCGCAAAACGATCAATCAAAATATGATATATAATAGAATTTTTAAACCAAACAGAATCGTTCATGATTCTTGTTATAAATGAACAATTTTTATATTGTATGGTATGGCAATAAAAGAAAATATTTGTAAAATATTTGATATTAAATTAACGAATTTTTAAATAAAACACTTTTATCTAATTCTGGTATCTTTTGGGTAAAAAAATAAAAAGTAGAAGCTAATCTTAGATATATTAAATATATTTAATAGGACTTGAAATAATGAAAAATAAATTATTTGTTATTGGACTTTGTGCAATTATTATTTCAATGCCCTCAATCATTGCTTTTCCATCAACAGATAAACCATTATTTAATTTCTCACCACTTGAAATGGCAGATGGAACCTTTGTTGGAGGATTAGGAAGAGGACATTGGGGAAATGGTTTTCATATCGATTTAGTAAATGCATATATGAATGGTGAATATACAACTGGTGCCTATACAAGAATAACTGGTGATATTACAAATCCAAATAACAAAAAAATTGGAGAAATTAGTGTCTTTGTTATTTCTATAATTCTTTTTGGGTATACTAAAAATACACAGGGACAAAGAACACCAATAATTGCATATTTAGTGGAAAATAGAGACAATCAATTTGTAGGTCAAGTTCTTTTCAGTGCGTTTAAATCTTCGCCTCATATTTGGGGTTACCTAATACCGAATGCATAAAATTACAAATACATTTTTTCTAAATATGATAAAGTATATAATTGAAAAATTTAATATAAAAATAGGATTTGTTCTATGCGTGCGACGAAACGGCTCCTCTGGTGGATATTGGTTGGAACAGCAGGAGGTTTCAATAGGGCACGAATTTTAAATGAAATAACACAAACACCACGGAATGCAAATGAACTTGCAAATCTTTTAAAACTAGATTATAAGACTACTAGACATCATCTAGATACATTAGAAAAAAATCGATTGATCACTAATATTGGAGATAAGTATGGCGTTATGTATTTTCCTTCAGAGTTACTTGAGAAAAACATACATTATTTTAAGGAAATTTGGAGTAAAATTGGTAAAAATGAAATAAATAATAAAAATAATGATGGTGAAAAAAATGAATAAGGTACCTTATATGAAAAAATTAAACCCAAAAGTTAAAGCCATTTCTGCAATAATTGGATTAATAATTATTGGAACAATTATTGGCTATCTAATTTCAGTATTCAGTCTACAAATAATTATTGCAGAACTAAATAAGCTACCAATTCAAATCGATCCATCACGAATAGATAAGTCAATTAACTATTATACCGGTGCTCTTATTTGTTTAGCAGTTGAAATAGTCCTTCTGATAGGGCTTTTTTATATTTATATTGATTCATATAGAAAAACAAAATCAATATTCCTCATCGGTTTAAATATGTTCATTCTTGCTCTTTTTATCAGATCTATTTTTTCAGTAATTTCAATTCAAAATATTGCTACAACCTATATTCAAGTATCTCCAATTGTTTATAGAACATTTCTTACACCAGGATTTAATGAACTAAACTTTATTGGGTACACATTTGAAATAATTGCACTTAGTATATTTTTCTACCTTAGTATGGAATAGTAAAAAAAAAAAAGAAAAAAAAGGAAAATTTATTCATCTGGTTGATTGTGACGCCATCGCCAGGTATGAATACCTGCCCAAACTGGTACACCAGGTTCTCTATATACTTCACCATTTATTGTAAAAACGCTATACCAGCCATCAGATTGCTCATGGGCTCCAACTGTAATTTCTGTATCGACAAGACCTAAGAGTTCATCATAAACATATTCATTTTCTCCATCGCCGTCATAGTCTACTGCAGATTCTGCTGATTTAATGTACCAAGTTGGTCCAAAATGAAGTTCAGCATCACCGATATAAAAGTTTGTTCCATCATATTCAAAAATACCTGTAATATTGACCATGTTTGCATTAACACCAGTACCTCTGCACCATCCGATCATGTCACATAACCTATTATACAATTTACTCATTGGTCCACTAGGGCCATCAGTTGGCAAAGCAGATGCACTAATAGCCATACCACTTAAAACAAATAGTGAAATAATTCCAATGACAATTATTTTCCTTTTCATTTTATTACCTCCGATCTATATTTATCAAATATTATTTAAAATTCTTTTATATTATTTTACCCAAATCTTACCAGAATTTCTCCCATATTTACTAATCATTTTTTTAAAGATTTTATATGGAATTTTTTAAAAAAATTTATTTGAGAAATTTCTGTTGATGTTTACTTTTATTAAAACAGGTAAAAGTTTATGAAAAATTAGTGCTCCCGTCGGGGAGTGCACCCTGTTTCTCCTGTTAAAACGCTCAATAAAAACAGGTTATGACGGTTTATTGATTTTTCAACATTACTCTCTAAACCTCTTTTTTTCTTTTTTTGTTTTAGATTTATTTTTTATAATTTTTCCAAAACTTCACAGTCCTCCAATTGACCTGCAGCAAGGGGGTGGGGCCGGAGGATAAAACGAAGCTGGAGGAAAAAAATGCAAAAAATGAAAAACACCATGGATTTGTGGGTGAAAAGCGAAATAGGGGTCACTGAACCCCAAGAAATTGAGGCAGATCCGACCGAAAACATAGGGAAGTTCAAGGAACGTTGTGCCGCTTCCCATGTTGTTGAAAATGAAGATGTAGTCCTTATGCACAACGATGAAGTCCTAAAAGAGGACCGAAGATTGAAGGACTACGGAATAAAAGAAAATGAGACCTTAAAGCTGGTCCCAAAGCATGCCCCTGGTTCAAGCAATGCTTTTTTTTCTGTTGGGGGGGATTTCCCCCATTCTTTTTCCCAGAGAATATCAAGAGAATCAACAATGATTATGAACCGTAGATTGCCAATAAAATCGTTAAACCCGACAACGTGGATTATGTGGGTGGAGGCAAGAAAAGGACCATGGAAAGGTAAGAGATATAAGGTTCTTATCGAGCTGGACGATAGGTATCCATTTGTGTCTCCTAAGGTCACATTTCTCAGTAAAGAAATGACGCCGGTGCATCCCAATATATTCTGCCGTACTGGTTACATCTGCTTTTATATGTTTAAATCTGAAGGCTGGAGACCTGATTTTACATTGATTTCATGCTATTATGGCATTATCTGGCTGTTAGAAAACCCGAATTTCGAGGATAACCGGCCAAATGTAATATTTTCAAGGTTTTGGGAGAACCTAAAAGGGAATAGACCTACTAGTAGGAGGTTTTAAGATGTGCCCGTTTGGAATTAGACTCCCGATTCTGGAACCAAGGGTGGTTATACATGAGGAATTCGTAAAGAAACTGAAAACAAAAAAGATTCTGATTGACGTGGATGTTTTGGCTGAGATTTTCAAATATTTCCTGAGCAAGAGCAGAATGGAAGCGGCTTGTTTGTTGCGGGGGACAATGGCGGGGGAATACCTGGTAATAAAGGACATACATAAATGCGAAAACTCACAAGGGTCCAGAATGCATATAGAGGTTGAGCCGATTGAGTTTTGTAAGGCAGATAAGGGCGATGGATATCATGTAATAGGCTGGGTTCACAGTCATCCAAATATGGGAGTTTTTATGTCCGGGACCGACATCGAGACTCAGTTAAAATCATACCAGTCATTTTTCCCAGACGCTATTGCCATGGTCATGGATCCATTTTCTAAAAACGGTTTAGAATACGCTTTCTTCAGGGTAATCAACGAAAAGGCCAAAAAGATTGATTTTGACTATTTGGTGAGGCGAAATGAAGGATTATAGGCATTTGTTGATTGAAGATTGGGACCAGGAAAAACTCGACAATACAACAGTTTTACTCGCCGGTGCGGGTGCAGTTGGTTCACAGACCGCTATTGCTTTGGCAAGGTTAGGTGTTAAAACGATAGTGGTTGACAGCGATGTTCTTGAGGAGCATAACCTCGGCAATCAGGCGTATTCAAGAAGGCATCTCGGACTTAGTAAAGTTGATGCATTGAAAAGCATTGTTAAAGAGATCAGTGATGTTGAATTTATTGCTATTAAATCTTTGATAGAGAACTTGAAGTTTGACAATTATAAAATTGATGTTTTATTAGGCGCATTGGACAATATTGGAGCTAGATATTATCTAAATGCTGTTGCTGTTTTTTCAGGAAAGCCTTACATAGATGCTGGAATCGAGGGATATGCAGGAAGCGTGAGAACAATTTTGCCGCATATCAATTCCTGTATGCAGTGCTGGCCTTCGATTATTAAAGAAAGGAAAGTAAGACCTTCTTGTTCTCAGGATCCAATACCTTCAGTCTGTATAACAGCCGGGCATGCATCGAATTTTCAGGTGATGCAGTTGCTAAACTTTCTTTTTGGAAAAGAAGTTTCTTCATTTATTACATTTGATCTTCAAAGGGGAATAGCCAATCCAATAAATTTGAATAGAAACAAAGAGTGTGAGCTATGCGGAACTATACCCTCAACAGGATAGCCAGCGCCATAATCGCCTTCTTCGGAATGACAGGCTATTGGATTATCAGCTATCCGAACCCGATGCTCTACTTCCTTCTTATTCTTGCATGCATATTCCTGCCTTTCTTTTCCGTTTTCATGGTGATATCTTTTCTCTGCTGGGCATACGGAGGGGGAGATGCAATTCGGAGTCATTGAGCCGCCAAGCGAGTTGCAGGATATCACCCTCATACTGACCGTTATACTATGCTTTGTCCTGATCCTAATAGCGATATGGCTGTCTCTGCAAGGCCTGATTGTTCCTGCATTCTTCAGCATGGTTGGAGCAGGTTTCATAATCTGGGTAATCGGTGCAATCAAGGGGGCATTAAGACGGTAGGAAATTTCGAAAAGAAAACTATCAAGATTCTGGGCCTTGATAACTTCAGTTCAGCATCATTCCTCAGAAGGATTCAGAACTCGGCAATAGGTCTGGAGCTGGCCGTGGTCGTGACAGCGAGGACCCATATTTTTCTCTCTGTTTCTGACCAATCCAAGATGAGGGGGAACATGGCCCAGGAGAAAATGGAAATCGTTAAGAACATGCTTGACGGCTGTGAATATGAGGATTCAGATCTACCGGACATTGACGACATGAATGAACTGGTCCATGTAGTCGGAACTCCGGTCGTTATAGAAAAGCGCATGGACGAGCTTGTCTCTAAACTGCTGAGCCTGGGCATTAAATCCTGCATTTTTGTGAACCTTGAGCCTGTCCAGTCGCCGAGCATGGACTGCCCTTTCAAGGTTTCGTTCTCCGTTGCAATAGCAGGATCGAACCTAGAAATCAGAAGGCATCTTGCAACGACAATTTCAATGATAGGTTCCCTCTATGATTACAACTCTATTTGCGTGGTCCATGACAGGAGTCCAAGGCGCAGCATAAAAAAACTGTTGTCCGGCAAGCAGATTTACAGCTCGCTGCTGGACCTGAAGCACGCCTGCTCCTATTTCCAGCTACCCCTCACTTACGGCATAGAGCAGATTAGGAAGTTAGGGTTCCCTGTTGCAAACAAACCCTTCAAAGGAATTGAAATCGGAACTCCTCTTGAACCCAAAGTAGGCGAGATTGACAAGATAAGGCTGGAGCCTGAGAGCCTGTTTTCACACATGGTGGTTTGGGGGGCCACCGGAACAGGCAAAACGACTTTCCTGAAAAACCTGCTTTTAAGGCTTCAGGGAAACAAT
>WOR8_10001834_pt1 | contig 27052 bp, 23 predicted proteins | sample DeeMarSeWOR38_10_FD_19890 | JGI IMG/M metagenome (IMG submission 19890) | reverse complement strand
AAGTCACTTATATGGCTTGCTCGTTGCAAAACGCCTAAAATTGCCATGTATAGCAACATTACATGGATGGGTTAACAACACAACATCACTTCGTTTTTATCAAATAATCGAACGAATTCTATTGAGATTATTCGACTCAGTTGTAACTGTTTCACCACAAATGGAGAAACGATTAAATTCAGGTCTTTTACCAATAAAGCATCTATTATCGATACCTAATGGTGTGAATATAAAACAATTTCATCCTGGATCCTATTATGACTGTAAGAAACATTTTAATTGGACTAAAGATAATTTTGTATTCGGTATAATTGCCCGGCTGTCAGAAGAAAAAGGACATAAAATATTACTAAATGCCTTCAAAATTGTTAATTCGAAAAGCCCAGGCAGTCGCCTATTAATTATTGGTAGTGGTCCAGAACGAGAATCACTTGAAAATATTGTCTCCGATCTAAATTTAGAAAATATAGTTTGTTTCGCAGGACCGCAGACAAATATTGATAAAATCATGCGTTGTATCGATTGTTATGTTTCATCCTCGCTAACTGAAGGTATGCCGATGGTTTTATTGGAAGCTATGGCAAGCGGGACACCTATTATCGCAACAAAAGTCGGCGCTGTTGATAATATGCTTTCAAATAATATGGGGACACTTGTCAATCCTGATGATTCAATTGAACTCGCATTAGCTATGCAAAATGTATTATTAAATGTCAACAAAGCAAAAAGAATGGCAGACAGAGCTCGACGAAAGTGTATTGAACAATATAGCGCTCAAAAACAAGCAGCCGCTTATATTAAGCTATATTCAGATATAAGTTTGTAGAGATAACTAATAATTACTTTAATTAATCATCACTATAAATTATTAGCAACAGCTCAGTATAGTTCAAATATAGCTTAACTATATCAATAATAACTGGCATAAATTCGGCATGTACTGCTAAAGCAGTAATTCATTAAGTATAATTATTTATACCCATAGTTTTATATCTATGTAATTTATATTATAGTACTGAGCTAGTTATTCGACTAAATATAAATAATTCAACAATTGATATGTATACATATTGTAACTCCTCTCGTACATTTTAAGGCAGTTTTTAAAATTACAATACAGAGATTATCATAATATAAAATATCGGCTATATGAGCTTCTGAATTCGTATAAACGGCACATTTCGAAATGACTGTTAGATATGCAATTTTGACTAAATTTGAAGATTATTTTAGCCTATGCTTAAAGTTATAGATTTAATCACTACTCAGTTTCAGTTCGAGTAAATATGACGTTGAATTATAATTTCGATGACGACAAAACTTCCTCTAAAATCTTCTGTTGTTTAACTGTAAGGTTTTCACGCCATTTGTAATTACTATTCCTTAAATTAAATGATTTTAAATTATCTTGAAATTCTCTACTCCATTTCAGATCACAAAATTTCAGAACATCTTTGAAAATTTCAATTGGTTTTTCACAAAGTGTTTCATATTCTATTTCCACTATATTTTTTAGATTATTCTGTTTTGCTGCGTCCATTGCATCTTGAAATATTAAACAGGCAATACCTGCCAGAGCCACATATGACCTATCATACTTTTTCCACAATTCATCATATTTTTCTGGCAGTTCTCCCCATCGCCAATTACTTGGGCCGCGCCATCCCCACCACCATGGGACATCTAAAAATGAATTGGCCACTGCCATTGAATCACGTTTCACATGAATAAAAACTGCATCATCAAAAATAGCTTTCAAATATCCAAGACGTGGCCAGCCTGTTATTTTAAGCATCAAACGTTGACGTTTGTTTGTTATTATTTTTGATAAAGAGCTAGTAATTTGAATTCTGGACTTTTCCATTAGATCTTCTGCTACCAAATCTCTACATGGCGTTCTAAATCCCCTACAATTATGTTCCCAGAAATTGTAACATTCTTCAGGACCGTATTTACGTTTGATATAGTTCCCAAGTAATGGAATTTCTATTCCATTCAATACAAAACGGTTAAGATGGGGCTGATCTGGATATCGATCACATATAGCTGAAAGCCATGCCACCTCCGGATGAGTTGCAAACATTTTATGAAATATACTCGAACCACTGCGGCCAAGCCCGATGACAAATATTGGTTTGCTTAAAGACATTATCAAGTCCATTATTGGCTAGTTACACTAGTATATAATTATTATAATACTATTATAAATAATATTATTATTACATTTTCTGTCATGCTAGTGCTTAAATTCATCACCAGCTAATACCATATTGATAATTACATTATATGATAACGATTAAGGAAATATATAATAAGATTTCCTATATAGTACAGGGAAATAACCCAGCTTCTCTCCGTGCCAGACTAATTAAAGGCGCAGCTGGTTCATTTTTATTACAAATTCTTTCTGTACTTTTTGGCCTAATCTCAAGTATTTTGCTGGCTAAATTTATTGGGGCACATGGATATGGCATTTATACATATGCATTGGCTTGGATAAATCTTTTAATGGTCATTGCAGCCTTTGGAACCAATAGACTGATTACCCGTGAAGTTGCAATATGCCAACAAGACAAACAATGGGGAAAACTTCATGGCATATTACGATGGGCAAATCAATTAGCTTTAACTTCTTCAATTATTATTGCTTTTATATTTGCGGGCATCGCATTTTGGTTATATTTAATATCGTATTCTGAAAAGGCGTTAGCATTAATTGTAGTATCATTTCTCTTGCCCTTTTTGACTTTATCAACTCTTCGTCAAGCAGCACTTCAAGGACTTCATTATGTTGTTGTAGGATTAATTCCTGAGAATTTAATTAGGCCACTTTTGTTGATCATTTTTATTACTGTCAGTTATTTTATACTAGCTGATAATTATACAGGAACAGTCGCGTTAGCAAACAATATAGCTGCTGCTACAATTGCTTTTTTATTTGGTAGTTACCTTTTATACAAAAAGCTACCCCATGAAGTAATTTCTACTAACCCTTCTTACGATAAATCATTGTGGTTTAAAAGTGCCTTACCATTTTTATTATTAAGTGGCACCCAGGCTGCGAATAGTCAAATTGGCATACTCATTCTTGGTTCTGTCTCCGATGCTTCTTCCGTCGGTATTTATTCAGTCGCATTACGTTTAGCAAGTTTGCTTGCATTCTTTCTCATCGCAGCAAATTCAATTCTTGCACCGAATATCGCTACTTTATATAGCGTTGGCAATTTTTCCAGACTACAATCTCTTACTACGAAAAGTGCATGGGCAATCATGCTTCTGACACTACCTGTAGCTGTTTTTTTAATTATCTTCGGGAAACACATCCTCGCCTTATTTGGCACAGAATTCATTGCCGGCTATGAATTATTAGTTATCTTACTCATCGGGCAGGTATTTAATGCTGCCATGGGGTCAGTTGGATTACTTTTAACTATGACGCGACATGAAAAAGAGGCTATGTGGGGGATTATCTTTGCTTTTATACTAAACACAATATTTAGCGCCATCCTAATTCCTTGGCTTGGTGCGTTGGGCGCTGCAATTTCATCAATAGCCAATACATTTTTTTGGAATATAATATTTGGTATATTTGTTTATAAACGTACTGGTATAATTCCTTCAATAATTGGTCGAATTAAGGCATGAGACGAACAAATTATGAATAAACCTGACTTTTTCATTGTTGGAGCTCCAAAATGTGCTACCAGTGCATTATATCAATATCTAAAAAGGCATCCGGATGTTTTTATGTCTGAACCAAAAGAGCTCAATTTCTTCGCTACAGATTTAACTTCTCCCTATTTTGTAAAGGATAAAGATTATTATCTGTCATTATTCAATAATGCGAATGGTTATAAGCGTATAGGTGAGGCGTCAGTATGGCATCTATACTCAAAGATTGCTGCTAAAAACATATATGACTTGGTCCCAAATGCAAAAATTATTGCCATGGTTAGAAATCCAGTTGATATGATTTATTCTTATCATGGGCAAAGACTTTTTAATGGTACTGAAGATATTGATAATTTTGAAAAAGCGATTGAAGCAATTCCTGAAAGAAAATTAGGTAAGCGACTTCCAGATGACCCTTATCCAATTGAAGGACTATTTTATCTGGATATCGCAAAATACTCGGAACAAATTCGACGATACATTGATGTGTTTGGTAAAGAAAATATTCATGTAATTATTTTTGACGACTTTAAATCAGATTCTCGTTCCTCATATGCTTCTACGCTTGATTTTCTTGGGCTTGGCACAGAAATTCCACATGAGCTACCTAATGATAATATAACTCGAAATGCGAGCAAGCATTATAAAAATCAATTTGTCAAATGGATTATAACGAAACCACCAAAGTCACTAAGAATAATTGGCAAGATGCTTATGCCGAATAGAAAAATACGGCAAAACATCTTGCGCAATATAAAGATAATGAATATTAAATGGCAACCGCGACCAAAATTAAATCCAGAACTATATTTAAAATTACAAAAATATTATCAACCTGAAGTAGAAGAATTAAGTCAATTGCTTGATCGTGATTTAATAACACTTTGGAAAAACGTTAAAAACTAATTCTCATTTTTTAAATCATTACATCCATATTATTTTTATAAATTGAATGTTTAATTATAGAGATATTGGTAATTTTCTTTATTTTACCTAGTAACCATCAATTAAATAGAATGATAATTTTATGTGCGGCTTAGTTGGTATTTTAAATAAAGATAAAAATAAACAAGTAGATAAATGCTTATTGGAAAAAATGACAATGAGCATCAGCCATCGTGGGCCTGATGATTTTGGTATTTATATTAATGGCAACATAGGTTTAGGGCATAGACGTTTATCCATTCTCGATCTCGAATCAGGACATCAGCCAATGCTTGATTTACAGAGAGAACGTGCAATTGTTTATAATGGCGAAATTTATAATTATCTTGATTTGAGATCAGACTTAAAAAAGAATGGGCATGTATTCAAAACTAATTGTGATACTGAAGTTCTATTACAATTAATTGATTTCGAAAATAATCAGTACCTAGAAAATTTAAATGGCATGTTTGCCTTTGCATTATGGGACCAAAAAAAACGAAGTTTATTATTAGGCAGAGATCGGCTTGGGATTAAACCATTATATTATATTGATTTAGATGATGTTTTTATATTCAGCTCTGAAATAAAGGCATTGTTACATTATCCAGGCATATCAAGAGAAGTTAACTCGGATAAAGTATTCGAGTATATTGCTTATCGAGGAATCGCTGGTACAGAAACTATTTACAAAAATATCTTTCAAGTTCCACCAGGTCATATTGCAAAATTAAACCCTTTCAATTATGAATTGAAATTTGAAAAATATTGGCAAGAAGGTGTGTTGAAAGACGTACATGATTACACATCACATAAAGATGATTACATAGAACAATTTTTAGAAATATTTTATGATGCTGTAAAGATACGTCTAATTAGCGATGTGCCTGTTGGCACTTTTAATAGTGGCGGCGTTGATTCTAGTTTGGTTTCTGCTATTGTGCGTGAAAATAAACAAGATGTATTACATACGTTTTCCGCTGGATTTAATGAGGATTCTCACGATGAAAGACAATATGCAAATATTGTAGCTAATCAGTTAAATTCAACACATCACACCATAGTGATGAATCAATATGAGTATAGTGACGCTTTAGAAGAAACATTATGGTTCTTAGAGGAACCAATTAATCATGCACACTCCGTACAAATATTAAACCTAAGTCGTCTGGCGAAAGAATTTGTAACGGTTGTCCTAACTGGCGAAGGCTCAGATGAAATATTTGCTGGCTATCCTAGATACAATTTACCTAAATTAACATACTTAACACCAACTCCTATTCGTAAAATTATCTCAAATCTACTTACACCATTAGCTGAAACATTTAGTTTTCGTCGAACTGTTAAGCTATTTGAGGCATTTGGACGTAGTGATGAAGAATTAATAACAGATAATGCTCGTTATGTACCATTATCCGTTTTGCAACGATTGGTTGGTAAAGAAATAAAATATCCAAACCGTAAATCATTATATGATATAAGTGTAAATACTTTTGATGATTTATTACAGTCACATTTATATTATGACCAAAGAACATATTTATCTTCGCTATTAATGCGCCTGGATAAAATGAGCATGGGAGCCAGTATAGAGGCTCGTGTTCCTTTTTTAGATTATCGCCTAATCGAATGGAGTTACAAAATCCCCTCTCACATAAAATTAAAGTTCCTAACCAATAAATGGATAGTGAAAAAGTCTGCTATACGCTATTTACCAAAGAATATTGTATATAGAAATAAGGTTGGATTTGGCGCTCCCATAGCAGAATGGTTACGTAATCCTAATGGATTAGGTCGATATTTAGAATTATTAAACGATCAAAAATCAAAAGAAAGAGGATATTTTGATCAAAATATTGTTAAGGGTATAATAACTGAACATCTTTCCAGAAAGAATGACCATAGTGAGATACTGTGGGGACTTTTAAATTTTGAATTGTGGCACAGAAATTTTATTGATGAACTAAAAGTTTATTAATTATTCTTTTATACTTTAAATACATTCTTTTATACGCTAAACGTATTTCATTTATTTATATTTGATTCTTGACATAGAATATAAGCGCGTTGTGCTAATGCTAAATAAACCCAAAAATATGTACTAAGCGGATAGTGACTTAATCTGTCTCCAAATATATTACCAAATGAAAATGCACTGATCATGGCAATTACGCCAAGACCAATAGCTTTATATAATTCATCATTTGCAATTTTATATAGTTTAATACTAAGTGTTGTTGCACGTTTTAATATCAATAAAAATACTGCAAGTCCTATAATACCTTGTTCTGTTAATAACTTGATATAATAATTATGCGTGTCTTTTCCGTCATATGGATTCAAATGATGAAATGTATGGAACCCTATACCAATTAATGGGCTTTTTCTATATTCTGACATAGCATTTTCCCAAATGGTGTAACGTGAAAGAGCAGATGCATCACGCTCTTCCTCATTCTCTACGAATATTGTATTGATACGTTCCTGAACAGAAACTGGAAATATTGTTACAGCAGTACCCCATAATATTGGTACTAATACCAATACGATGAGAAATATTTTTTTATTTAAAAAGTACAATAAGACAGTTAATCCTAACAAGAATGATAACCAACTACCCCTGGAGTATGAATATATAAGACAATAAGTATTTAGTATAATTAGTGCACCCGTAATAGCACGTGCATAATTATTTTTTATACATATAAATAGTGCGATCAATATAAATGTATAACCTGCATAAAATGCAGCGATTTCATTACTTCCAAGTTCCATAAAAGTGCCGCTAATACGAAAATCATGGTCATAATGCCAGCGTAGTACTCCTGATAATTGAGTACGAAATACATGAAACATGTAAGGGAGAGGAAATAATGTCGCAAGCAAGGTGATAATTATTCCTCTTTTGTCTCTAACACTATTAAGAATAATAAAATATATTAAAATAGGAATCAGAATATCTTTAAGCTTTTCTATATGTCTTTCTCCAAGTTCGCCGAGAGTATATATTCCATAAAATAGCGATAAAATATAAATAATACTAAAGAATATTAGTGGTTTATTTATATCTGTTATTGTTGGCGAACGGAACTCCCTATTCATTTTCCAATTTAAGAACGAAAAGAGAGTCATTACATTAAGGAAATTAATACCCATTCCCAGACTTGGTATTTTTCCTAAGTAAATATTTTGCAAAGGGATAAGTGCTAATAAAATCAGAATTGGTATATTAAGACTATAATAGCCTGGGCTTTTACGGCCGGTATGTGTATTTATTTGATAACTTGGTACATTCATTGAGCATATAACGCTGTATATTTGTAAGATTAATCAAATATATTTATTTTGACGACTTATTATGTATATAAGTGAATAAGAAAATCATTTTTTACCTGTAAAATTACATATTTTTTAACAAATACTGAAATAACATTTTCAGATATTCTTCTTTTTTATTTTACGTTGCGTCTTCAAAAACATTTTTTCAATATATAAGAGCGAGCGACTTGGTGAGCCAATCATTCCGACACGATTTATATTATAAGGATTAGTTATGCCAGGTATATTTATACCTCTTGTTACAGAGGCAATGGTTTTATAACCTGCTCTGATAGCTTCGTTTCTAAGTGTGTCATTAAAGTCTTTTTCTGTTCCGTTTGGAAATGCAAAATGGATTGGATTATATCCTGTATTCTTTATTATTTCTTTCTTTGAAATATGAATTTCATTAGTTGCTTCTTCTTCTTTTAAAGTAGTCATGCATGTATGTGACACACCATGTGAACCAATATCAATATCATAATCGAGCAAATGTTTTACCTGATTCCAATCTAGCATATTATTTGAAGAGAATAACATATCAACATCAAGTGATTCATATAATTTAGATAATGCATTACTCAATTTATATGTTGGCAAATATTTAATAATTTCACCAATACGGTTATTAATAATTTGTCGCTTTTCGATAGTATCAATTTCTAAAGTTTCGCCCTTTATATAATTCCATTCAAATCTAACTTTTTGAGTTTGTCTTAATGCGTAATCAATCATGTCCATTGGTAATAATTTATTCGTTCCAATGAATCCTGTTGCAATATAGAGTGTAGCCCGTATTTGACTTTTCTTTAATATTGGCGCCCCTAGAGTTAGATTATTCTCATAGCCATCATCCATTGTTATTAAGAATGAGTCATTTTCCAGTGATTTTTTGGAATGTAAATGTTTTGCCAAAATATCCATTGATATTGGCTCAAATCTTTGCTTTAAAATATCAATAAATTCTCCAAAATCATCAATGTGTGTATGTACTGATGGTCCCTTTTTTACAAATCCATTTTCTTTATTGTAAAATTGATGAAAATTTACTATGACACAACCATAAGAACTACGCATATGATTAATTATCGGGCGATATGTTCTAATAAATGCTTTATTGCTTATTAAATTTGCAATTGAATTTTTTAAGATTTCTTTTTTCATTTATTATGCAAAGTTCAATTATTGTACATATCAGTATTAAATACTATTAAATCTATTTAAATAATCGTTGTAATAGATTATTACTTTTCTTAATCATTAAATTTAGCACATATGTTGTTCTAGTCAGCAGCTTATCTGGTAATAATAATAAATCAACATTAATGACAGGCTTAGCTCCCCAACGATATTTATATTTTTCATCGCCACGTAAGAAATCAAAATATCCATATCCACCATCTATAGCACGTTGAATAACGTGCGCAAATAAAACAGTAGATGGTCTCCATTTTGCATATTCTGTATCAAATCCTCCTTGATAATAGTAAACGGTGTTACCATGTAACAGATGGAATGAGGCTGCTATTAATCGATTGTCGTGAAGTAAAATATCAAGCCAGGCATTACCTGTGCCTATCATATCAATTGCTAGATTTTCTAAGAATTCCTGCATCGATAGTTGTAAAAATGAGGACTTTTGGTTTTTCTGCCCCATTCGTGAAATATTAAGATTAACTAAGTCGTTGATATATCTATGTATTTCATTATTCTGTGTGACAGATTTGATTGTCATATTATTATTATTTAATACTTTTCTGTACGAGCTTCGTACTTGTGATCTGAAGTTACTGCTGAGTTGCATTAGGTATTCATTCCATGTTGTAGATAATTGGACACCGGGACATGTTGTGTTCGTTTCTCTTTTAACTTTTATGGAATTATAAACTGCCCATTTTATTATTGGCTCAATAATAGGATTAGCTCTATGCAGATCTGTTAAATAAAGAACGCCATTCTTACCAACTTGTGTCCATACTACATTAAATAAATAATTGACTTGTTCCTGATCTAATTTTTTGATCGTTAATATACCGAGGTGGTCAGAACAGGCAATACTGTCAGCACCCAATAATTTCCATTCTGTAAGATATGTAACACCTAAAAGGCTTTTACGTACATTATATAGTGGTACTATTGCAATAAGTTGATGTGTAGATTCTTCGCGTGCACATAAAATAGCTAGTTTTTTTCCATCTCCAAATATTTTCCACCAATTACTAACCCATTCCCATGCTAGAAACACGCTGTGATTATTATTATTTTTAAATACTGTTTTCCATTCCGATGAGAGCGAGAAGAATTCTTTTTCATCAGCTATCCATGTGTATTGTAGATTCACGCTGCAGTCCCGTGGCTAAATCTCATAATTATTGACTAATTGCATTTTTTATTGCAAATATATACTCATTAACCATTGAGTCTATAGAAAATAATTTTTTAACACGTTCAAATCCTGCATCTCCGAATGTTTTCATTTGAGTTTTGGAATCGAGTAATAAATCAATAGCATTATATAGTTCTTCTGGATTACCAGGTTTAATTAAATACCCTGTGGTTCCATTAACTACAACTTCAGGATTACCACCAACATTGGTGGCGATTACAGGCTTGTTTGCAGCCATTGCCTCTAACAATGCATTTGATAACCCTTCGGTTTCACTTGCGAGGATAAATAAATTGATAGATGATAATATTTCAGGGATATCTTTACGACGACCTAGAAAATGTATGTAATTATTCAAACCAAGATTTTCTGTATACTCTATTAATTCTTCACGTAATGGGCCATCGCCTGCCAACGCAAGGTGTATTTCTTTACCATTATCATGAAATTTTCTGATACAAGAAATCACATCACGATGATTTTTAACCGGAGTAAGATTTGCAACCATTCCCAGTAAAATAACATCATCGCCAAAATCTAATTCTTTACGTATACTTTGCCTATTTATATTTTTAAACCGTTCAAGATCTACACCATTATAGATTATTTTAATTTTTTGTTTTTCAACACCATCTGTAACTAGAGAATCATTAATCGCACCAGATGCCGCAATTATTACTTTAAATCGTTTATTTAATAATTTATATAACCATTTCAGTTTATTGCTATGCCGAAATCCTGTGTCCCTACGACTTGAAATAAGTGCATTATTGTTTGTGAAATAACTTGCAATAAAAGATATAATATCTGATGTTTCAAAGTAAGATATAATGCAATCATATTGTTCTTTTCTAATCAGTTGTATTACAGTTTTTATCGTCCTTATACCATTTAATGATAAAATCTTTTTAGTCGGTAAATGACTAAAGGTACAGCGACCTATATTTCCTTCTTTTTGTGGGACATTTGGTGCAAGTTGTAATACGTGTGCTTTATACTGTTTTGTATCCAAGTTTCGCAGCAATGTTTCTAGATGCTGCTCTGTACCTGCTCTGCCGCCAATATTTGTGTCAGTAATAAATAAAAGCTTATACATATTTTAGCTTTAGATTACTGATGCTTATTCAATTGTTCCACATTTATGACGACGATAGCTGTGGATCATAAAAATTCGCCGCATGGTAATAGACTCATATGGTTCAAATCTACATTTTCTAGCAACAGACTGTGAAGCAATATTATCATCTCCAGCAGCGACAAATACTTGTTTCATGCCAATTCCTCGAAGATGTTTACAAATTCGAGTTCTAATAGCGGGTGCAATACTTTTGCCTTTAAAGCGATCGTCTGTTCTGCTTCCTTCAATATAACCAGTTTGATTTCCATAGTCTAAAGTTAGATTCAAACTTTCAAGATAAAGAGGATTAGTTGTAAACCAGCTTAACGCAATTATTTCATTATTAACAATACCTAACATCGGAGTGAGGCCATGCGAGAGGATTTTCTCGATTAAATCATGTCGTACATAATTTTCCAAAAACTCAAAGAGCAAGGCTTTATCTTCGGGTTGATATACTCTGATTTCTAATGGGATTTTGGCATCTAATAATTCAATATCATTAGTGAGGTCACGGCGGAATACGGTTGACATCTGTTTTTTATATATAAACTGCATAATTCTATGCAATAAACGCCATGTATATCCTAATATACCATGTCGTTTAATTGCATTTAGCACTCCATATATTCTTTGATTCCACATATTTTATTACCATCCCTATGGCTTATGGCAACGACAAATGTATGTATATCCAGTTAACTTTAATACAGGAAAATATCTGAATAATTGTAATAGTTTGTCTATAAATATGTCTACTTCATCACTAAAGATGCGGCGATGATTGAATAATATAGGTGCAAACCCAATACTTGTCTGTTCGTCAATTATAAATCCTGCCGTTTCAAGTAGGTTTCGCATCTCTTTTGGACTATAACAGCGTGGTTGTATTTTTTGTTTTTGTTCTTCAGGCTGATTCTGCACATCAGATTTATTATTGCCTCTTATACGTCTAATAATTCCTTTTAGTCGCATTGGAATGTCTATCAAATCACGAAAATCTTTTTTATTATCAACTGTAATGATTAATGAGCCGCCTGATTTTGTTACTCTGTATAATTCACTTACTGACTTCACTTCATCCGGAACATACATCAAAACCGCTACATTTGTGACAAGATCAAACTTCTTATCTTCAAATGGGAGTTGTTCAATACCACTTACTTTTAATGTAACACGATCAATTGCGTCTTGATCAAAGTTCTTACTAGCTTTTTCAATCATGCCTTCTGATTGATCTACCGCACATACATCTAATCCCATATTGAGCAATGGGGTTATATAAGCACCTGGACCACATCCAGCATCAAGAGCACACATCCCTGGCTTTAATTCTAATTTCTTCATCATAGATAATATAGTTTGCCGTCTTTGTATAAAATGTAGAGCAAATATCGAAAGATTTTTATCTTGTGTTTTATATATCGAATCCCAGTAATCCGAATTACTATCATAATAATTCCGATAATATTCATTTCTGTTATTTTCCATTTTTCACCTGTCTTTAATATTTCTTTCTTCATAATATGCACAGATATGTACATTAATATTTTTCCAGAAAATGATTCTGGATTTTTTAACTAATATATAACTATTAATAATCATTTTAATTGTTCTTATATATCATTTCACTTAATTTTGAGATATCTGTTGTTTCATAAATATTCGTTTCACAAGGCGGTAATGCTTGGCTAGAAAGGGACGTAAAGTACCTTTGTAAAATACACGAAATTCATTAGGTATACTTTTTGAATATACTTCCATTTCCTCATGTGGAAGCTCGTTACTACTAAACATATTTTTATACTCTGCTGCATTACCCATATAATCGAATATTTCAACATCACCTCTATCAAACGCCCATTCTAATACTTTCATGCGTAACACAATACCGGGAGATAATTTTTTAAATTCGACATCATAACCAAGTTTAAGATTATATAAAGTCTTCTTATAGAGTAAATTATATTCAAATGCAATTGGTGTATTTTCAAGATATAAAATAGGTACTATTATCCACGTATTCCCTCGTAATGCTAAATTATTGTAGAACGATAATCGCTTAGGATCTGATGCAATACTACTTCCAGCCGCATGCTTCCAAGTTTTCTCTGAAATTTTCCAACAATCATTGAGTTTATTGTTTATTGAATCTTTAACATTGTTAGTTAATCCGTAATATATGTCGACTTTAGCATTCGATTTCTCAAGTAATTTTCTAGATTTTCTTCGTAAAGACTCACGTCTACTACTTCCTTGTTTATTGAAGTAAACATCCCATTCACCTTCAATTTCCAAATATGGTGAATTTTTATCAGGAAATGTAAGATATTTAATGCCACCATTTTTTATGGCTTTTTTAAATGCATTGTGTGTTTTACTATTTTTAATTAGATACGGTATTTTAAATGTATTCCACGTTGGATCTGATTTTAGGTGACTAACTATATAATCAAACGCTATTAAATGCTGTTGGTCACATATCAAACCAGTTCGATATGAGTGAGTATTACACCATGGATGTAGATTTGATTTACCGTTTTTTTTCAAATATGTTCTATATATTGGTAGTATTGCATATAATATTTCTGGTGCTCCTTTATCAAACACTACAATGACTTCGAACTTTTTTTCTGGTTTGAAGCTTGACCACCAAGTGGAATACCATTCATAAGTATTGAATGGTATATCGACTTCGCAGCGAGTTTGAAGATTTTTCCATGACTCTTTTATTTCACCAAGCCCTACAAGATCATTAATTATCCTGATTTGGTATCTAGAATCGGATAATAAAGATTTTTTACTTGTTATTAACTTATTTAACATATCAATTTATTTATTTTTTTATATAACATTCAAAATCGAAAATTTATAAATATAAATAAAATGTGTTAGACTAAATTACGTTTAACACGTTTAAAGACTTTTCCAGGAATACTTATAAAACGGTTGATAACTAATTTAACAAATGGCATTGGATCGTTCCATGCCCATACATTGTAAACAGTATTTGAAAATAGATTGCTAATAGAGGATATATAGTATAAAAATATTCCTTTCCCTTCTTCTTTGAAGCTCCTTCTATCTAGTTCTCCATCAATCCATTTTGTATTATGCTTAAAATAATAACTACATTGTTCTTTTATTTTCATTATGTCGTTGTACGCGATTAATGGTAAATTTACACCAGAAACTGCAGCCGGATAATTCCATAAATTAAACCTAGGATTAATCTCTAATAAATAAAGTTGACCCGTTTCAGGACATCTTTTGAAGTCAATCTTAGACACACCAATTAATCCAGTCTTTTCAATAATTTTCCTACCAGTAAGCAGTACATCTGGTATATCACACACTTCGACACATGTACTTTTCCCAAAGCGATTTGGGTATGTTCTATGTTTTCTACCAGAGTACTCCCCAAGAATATTACCGTCATTATCTACATATGAATGATAACTTACGACAAATGTCTCATCTCCTATAATATGCTCTTGTATAATAATGCCAATTTCTTGTGCCATTGATGCCGTGATGATGGCTCGTAATTCCTTTCTTGATGTAACTAATATAGCTTTTCCGCCTTTACCAAATTTTCTCGCTAAGGATGAATCAAACCATCCAACCCTAGAAACAGGTTTGACTACAACTGGCAGAATAAAGTCATTAACAATATTAGTATCTCGAAACTTTTCGTTGCCTATTAATACTGTTTTTGGTGTAGGTAGATCGTATTTTTCCATGTAATTAAAAAATAATGACTTATCTACTAGTGATTCAACAACGTCGGGGGGCGGCATGTTAAATCTATAATAGTTACTTAATACATCGCGATTTCTCGATATAGCTAATAGATCTGCATCTCCGTTATAAAAAAGTACAGGCCGAACTGGCGTAAGTTCATTGCCTATAGCTTGTAACGATTGAATAAATTCATAAGGGGTATTAGTGGGGCCAGGTATTTCATAAGAGCGATCTAAATATTTGGAACTGAATGCAGTTTCATTTGCCATCGATGTAGCTATAATTACTGGAAACTCACCAAATCCTAGTGCTCGAACCAAATTAAGGGCTCCAACTATAACTGCTGGTGGTTTTTCATCAATATATTTATTATCGTTATTTAACATTTGTCTAAATAAATATCTCTTAAATTTGAAGTAGAGTTATAGATTGTAATTTTATGTTGTATAAATTTTATAATTTCATACACATTAGTCTAATGTGATAATCCTATTGAACAAGCCTTTCTTTATTTTTTGTACTAGCAGCCAAAAATGATATTTTGTCTTTCGTTTCAAGTATGTAGTTCTATGCAAATAAAGTTTTGTTTCTAATCCTGCAGCACGTATTTTTTTTGTACAACTACGCCAATCATAATCTATTCTTCTCATAGTAATTTTTGCCGCTTTTGTATCTATAAGCATGTATGAAGTTCTATAATCAAAATCTCGTGACACACCTACACTGCCAGGACATATAATATATTTTTTATCTGGACGTAGTTTTATGCTTCCTTGTCCTCGATGTACTAATGTTGTAGAATTACCATCATTCTCAAATACGTGTTGTTTATGTACATGCCCATGTACCCCAATCCACCAATCGTTATAATTCTCATTTAACTCACGTGTAACCTCTTCTGCATCTTCTGGTTTTCTAATGCGCCGAAGTACTGATTTTGGTGTAGCATGAAATATCACTATATTTTCAACAGTCATTATTTTGGGTAATTTTGCAAGATATTCTTTTTGTTCATTAGTAATATGATTCCATGTCCAATGAATTGCTTTGATGCCCGACCTGATACAATCATCCGTGGCCATTTCACCTATGGCCATCAAATCATGATTACCATGAACGCCACTAATATTTTCCGATACTAGTCGTGTAATACATTCTTCTATGTCAGTACAATATCCAACTACATCGCCTGTATGAATAATCTTGTCGACATTCTCATTTTTTATATCAGTAAGCACGCTCTCTAGCGCTTCACTGTTACTATGAATGTCACCAAGGACAGCAATTTTCATTTCAATCTGCGTATTTATTATGAGTATTTATAAAATCTACTTTTCTTGCTTATTCTGACAATTAAATATTTAGAATATAAAGTTGACATATATGTTAGCAAGGTTTTCTGTGTACTCTTGCACTGGATCAGTAGAGTTACGATTTGTATGATAGAGCTCAAGATTTCCTGTTACATCTTGTTTTAAATTATGTGAAATAATAATACGTGCATTTGTGGTGTTATCCTCTCGATCGAGTGTAAAAAATGTTCGATTTTGCCATATGCCACCGAGTGTAATTTTTGTTTTTCTGGTTAAACTTCGTTCCCAAGAAAAGTTAAAACCGGTCAGATTTTGTTGATCACCACTGTTCTGGTACTCATCATCACTATCATAAATTATCAATGTTGAAATTGATCTTTGTCCTGTATAACCAATCGTTGCGACAATCCTTTTCCGTAACAAAACATCATCTGTCAGTTCAGTGGAATCCGCCTCTATATCATCAGCTGGTGTTTCAGCAGCCGAACTATCAAGCAGGTCTGCAACTGTTCGAAATTCTTCAGAATAAGATAGAGAAATATTTGTACGACTGGATGTATAGGTAAGACTGGCACTTTGTGTTGGCCCAAAATATCGTTCACCTGCACGTAGAGTCAAATTTGTCCGTGAGTTTGGCGTCCATTCTGCACCGGCATACCAGATAGTTCCTTCTGTAGGCGTTATACTCGTCGTGGCATAGTTATTTTCCTCATATCCTATTCCTCCTAATATTCTGAAATATGATGATGTATTATGGATAAGGTCAATTAAACCTCGCCGAAAACGAGTCTCTGTCCCTGTCTCAAAATCAGTGGTTCTATCATAGTATGTAATTTCCCAGCCCATAACACGTAATTCACGACTAGCAGCAAGAAATTCTATAGTATTAGATTCATTATCTACTAGAGCAACAGGAATTCCGACATCAAAAGGATCAGTATATTCTATTCTATTATATCGATAACGTAATTCCGTATACGCATTTCGGCCTAAGTTGAATGTCAGATATGGACTCACACCAACTGAATAGAAATCAGCACGATTGAGATTTAACGCAAAATTCCCAACAGATACTGGTCCTGCAGTTGATATCGTTGTTTGATCAAAGATCGCTGAAAGATCTAGATTGAAAATATCTTCAAGAAGTTCATTTGCATTAAAGAAACGAAGATGATGGTAAGTATTATCGCCATCGGGATGGTCCTGGTAATACAGGTTTTCCATGACGTAATCCAAGTCCAAACGACTACGCCGACCTTCACCTCTTATTATAATCCCGGGATTAATCTGCCCTATATAATCAGATTCTTCAAGGTCTTCAGGTGCTAAAAATACATTACTTGTATAAGCTGCACCAATTTCTAGAGTAGGTTCAATTTCCCAGTTGGCCGCATATGTTGAAAATGAAAAAAGAAGCCCTGTAAAATAGATCAGGCATATTCCTCGAAATCGGGACTGATACATAGCTTCTAACATAATTGAGATCAGTCTTTATCCTGTCCATATGAATAATAACCTTCGACCATGGCAGGAATATGACGCTTATTAAGTAATAAACTCACTTTAGTTAAATCATCAAGTTGACCTAAAGCTTCATTTAATTGCTGTTCTGTAGTTGTTTCTGAGTCGACTATCACGACTATCTGATCTGCAATAGTTGCGAGAAAACTTGCATCGCTAGTTGCCAATAAAGGTGGTGTGTCTAAGATTATCACTCTATCTTCATACCGTTCTGCCAAGTGTTCAACCAGTTTGCGCATCCCATCACTCGCAAACAATTCTGCCGTATTTGTAGATTTTGTTCCTGGAGAGACAAAACTGAGTTTTGGGATATTTGTTTTATTAATTATTGTTGCAATATTAAGGGATTTGTCCATCAAGTAATCTGTTAGACCAATACTTCTTTCTACTCCTAATATATCAATAATTCCTCCTCTCAAAACGTCAGCATCAATAAGAAGAACCGAACGATCGAGTTCCTTAGCAATACTTAATGCCAGATTAGTGCTGATGAATGTCTTACCCTCACCAGGTAATGCGCTCGTTATCATGATTACATTATTATTTTGTCCATTTCCATGAAATGCCTTTTTAAGTATCGAACGTTTAATGTTACGTATTTCCTCAGTTAGGATTTTATTTTTATTATCAAGTAGTGTGATCCCGTTATAAGCAAGTCTCTCAGTATCAATCTCAATAAATGGTTGTTTGAATGTATGAATCGCATTCTGGTTATCCGGCGTGACAGATTTTTGTTCATTAATGATCGATTGAGGTGATATACTCACCTTATAATCTGCCTTATGTTTATCTATTGCCTTTTTAATAAAACTCATTACATTAATTCCGGATTACAATAAGCACTACTAGTGCGTAAGATGCCAATAAACAACGAATGCAAAACCTATAAATAATGCGAGAAATGAGGTACCAAAATGAATTATTTCGAAACTCATCCGCTTATGTTCACCCGCAGTTGCGACTAAAGATACTCCTCCAAGTACAGGTAATTCGTATTTTTCTCGTAGGCTGCGCACGCTATTGAATGTTGGTTTCAATTGTGACATAAGCCACGCATAAAAAATTCCAGCTGAAATAGCCACTATAAATACTGCAGCACTCCCTTTGATTCTATTTGGACCAACTGGTATTAATGGCACCCGTGGTGGCTCAATTACTTTAAATTGCAGTTCATCAGTATTTTTTTCTGCGTTGTGGGATATGTTTGCGGATTCACGACGAGTCACCAATTCTTCATAATTCCGCTTATTAATTTCATAATCACGATTCAATTTTGCCAACTCTGCTTCTACTTTTGGTATGGTATCAATTAATTCATTAAGGTCATTTACACGCTTTCTATATTCCTTAACTCTTACTTGTAACGCTGCGACATTGCCCTGTGCTTTTCCAAGCTCAACAATCAGTTCACTATAGACCGGGTTTTCTTCTAAAGCACTTTTCCCACTCCCTTTCTTCAGGTTAGCCAATTCAGTTTCACGTTGGTCGCGTAATTCAGCGATTACGCGTCGTGTAGATATTACGTCAGGATGATCTTCGGTATAGTTAAGAAGGAGCTCATCCAGTTTTGCCTCCAACGCCTGAATTCGCGAATCAATTGGTGCAGTTAAAGCTGTAGAAATGCTAGAAGGCGAATTTTGCAGTGAGTTTTGTATACTATTAATCTGTCGTTGGAGTTCATTTTTCTTGTTGACAGCTTCATCAAGATCAAGCTCTGACTGTCCCAATTCATCCTTCGCTATCTGTAATCGTTCAAAATATGTTCTTCCCTGTGTTGGCATTACTCCAATATGTTTACGTTTAAATTCTTTCAAATCCTCTTCTGCCTTTACAAGTTTCATTTCATATTCGCGTATCTGTTCATCGAGAAAACGATCGGTAATATCGGTATCACGGCGACCGGCAACCAGTACTTCGTCAATAAAAATTTCTAGTAATTTCTTAACCACACTTGCGGCCCGCTCTGGATTTGAATCTTGATAGACTATCGAATAGATTTCTCTTCGATCTCCTCCTGCACTTATTGTTATTTTTTCAGTTAAGCCAGTAACTAATTGATCAAATTGTCTATCTGATTCAACCAACAGATTCAGATCTGTTTCTTTAATAACTTTTTCTAAATTTGGTCGACTTAACAACGTACGCCTCATCATACTGGCAGTTGCTTCTGTAACATTACTATCTACAGCCAGCCCCCTTAAAAGTGGCGTTAGAATTGTCTCGTTATTAAGATAAACTCGAGTTAATGCTTCATATTTATCCGGTAGAGAGAATATTGCCAACCATCCAAATACAGAAATTAATGCCGCGATCAATAATGCCTGCCATCTACGCCTCCATACAATATTGAGTAAATTTAAAACTTGAGTGAATTGTTCTTGCATTTTTTATTAATCTATGTTGATAAATGACAATTATTTTTACGTATTAGAATACTATTTAGAACCATGCTTCCGGAACGAACAGGACATCGCCAGGATACATACGAATGTTTGCTGAAAGATCGCCATGCGTAACAAGATCTGTAAGTTTTACATTGATTTTTTGACGCTTTCCATTAATAGTTCTGGCTATAGTCGCTCTATTTCCCGCAGCGAATTCTGTAAGACCCCCAGCTGCGATGACAACATCAAGAACAGTAATATTTTCACGATAGGGTAATGTTAATGGGGTTGTCACTTCGCCTACGACACGTATTTGTTCATTATGACGTCCAACAAATCCAGTTACTGTAACTGTGACAACCGGATTTTTTATATAACGGCTCAGTCTCTGCTCCATACTTCTGGCAAGCTCTGATGGCGTTTTACCACTTGCAACCACATCCTCAACCAGTGGAGTAGTAAGACGTCCATCTGGTCTGACTGTAAATGCACCACTAAGATCGGGATTGCCCCAAATGAAGATATTCAAAGTATCTCCGGCACCAATAAGATAAAGTGGTGTATTTGCATTATCTTGTCCCAGATCTTCTGGTTCATATGTACTAGCACAACCATATAACATCATAGTTGTGTACAAGAGCATGACGAATTTGATTAGATATCTCTTATTGCATTGATTAGTCATGCCTTACCCCTATCACAGTAATTATTCAGGTAGCTGAGAAACATTCCCAGAGAAATAGTACGTTTGATAGACCTTATTCATATGACAGTTTTATTCAAGTTGGCTTGCAGATTTTGCTCAATGTTTACGTCTATGCTCTTTTTATAGGTTGGTAATATTTGTATAAGCATTAAGTCATACATTTAGCGTCCGCTGCTGAAAACCGTAATTACTCAATTTACACTGATTGTTTGAGTGTCGAGAACCCCAACGATTAGCAAAGAATGTATCTGTAACTTACTGTTTTATATAGTTATTTTTATTTTATGGTGTGATATTTTGCAGTTTTATTAAATTTACATGTCGTGATTTTATTACAAAACAAACCAGGGTATGTATTTTCATCTTTCATTTTTTGTTTAATTTCATGAAGTTAAATGAATGGCATAATTATTGCTTTTAAATTTATGAGGTTTTCAGAAACCAAAACCAATAAAACTTATAATTGAGTCACCATATTATGAAAAAGACATTACAAAAATTGCTTGCCCTTGGTGTGTTGGTTGTACTGCCATTAAATTCCATTGCTGTAATCATGACAGTAGACGAAATCATCTATGAGGATAATGGTGCAACTAATCCGAGTGGCCAGTCCCACCGCATCACATAATCTCTTGACGGGGCTTGGCTTTGTTCTGCCAGAGATGATAGCCATAAATTGGGGGACCGCTACCATCACAAGTGGTTCGACAGCGATAAACTTCACAGCCCCGGCAAACGGAGATGTTTCAGGCGAATGGGGTTATGACAATAATCCATTAGACAATGGCCCGTTTCAGAATGCTAATATTACAAGCTCATCTGTAAATACGGTGGTTTCAACAATGGAATCGTCTACGACTTCAAAGTTTTCTAGCACTCCTATCGAAAACCCTGCAGTTCTGGCAGGACCGGAATTTGGCCTGTTAAGTAATCTTGTAGATGCGGAAGTGGCAGGAGGACAAAATGCTATTCAGGATTCAATTACTATTCTTCTGAACCTGAGCGGATTAGCAATGTTGACTGGAGAAAATAGTTTGCTTGATTTTATTCAAAGCAATGACATAGTACTTTCTTTTGGTTCACCCAACTCCAGTTCTATTCCAGAACCATCAGCCATGGTGCTTCTCGCTATAGGATTATTCGGATTTGCAGGTATTCGATTTAATGTGAAGCATAAATCATAAGTTAATTTTTGATTCTAGATTACAAAAAAGGCCAGCAATCGCTGGCCTTTTTATTGACTTGCCAGACTATTTAGAAAACTCTGGGCTTGCTGCCGTTCCTTGAAGTCCTCCCCGTTCTCAAGTAAGTTGGTCAATCTATCACGCGCCTCTATTGATTTGCCATTTTTAGCTAACGCCACAGCATAGTGATATTGAACAGTAGGTTCATTACTTTTCGCTGCAGCACGCTGCAATATTGCCAACCCCTCGTCTAGCCGTTCATTCTCAAGCAGTAACCACCCGAGTGTATCAGCAATCGCGATACTTTGCGGAGCTAATCCAAATGCCTCCTGAGCATAGCCGAGCGCAAGTACAGGATCTTTTTCAAGATATAATAATGCCAGGTTGTTTAATACTACCGGATTTTTTGGTTGCTTTTTAAGGATATCTTGATAATGATTTTCGGCTAATGTGAATTCCCCACGTTGTTGATAACTTGCAGCCAATGCCGCACGAATAGTGACATCATTCGGTAAATTATCAAGGCCACGTTCAAGTACCCGTAGCGCTCTGTCTGACTTGCCATCGGCGCTGTATGCCCTTGCCAATTTGATGGTCAATCCTGCCGTCGGCCTGATATCAAGGGCCTGCTGGTATGCATATTGAGCCTTGCGGAATTGCTTTTGTCTAAGATAGATATCCCCAGCATAACTGAATCCCTCTATACTTTCTGTGTGCTGTCGTTGAATCATTTCGGCAAGCTGTAGTGCTGTACTATAATTTTCAGCCAATATTTCTAGACGCACCTGGGCGACTTTTAACTGTAGCAAATCGGGTTTTATCTTCAACGCGTCTTTGAGAATATTACGGGCTGCTTCATAACTCCTCGCATTGGCATAGCTGTTCGCCAGATCAAGGTATGCAGAGATAATTTGTGGATTGCTTGCAATAAGTGCCTCAAGTGTTCTTATTGCATCCTTTGTCTGCCCCGCCTGTTCCTGTGCCCGTCCCAATAATAATAGGTTGGATACATCATTTGGTTTTAACGCATTCACTTCCTTGGCAATAGTCAGGGCAGCCTCGGCATCACCTGTAAGCAGGTAATATCTAGCCAGCACAATTCGCGGTAATAGTGCATTCTTATCAGCGGAACGTGCCCGTTCTACCCATGCCACGGCTTGGTCTCTATTACCACGCTGCTCAGCAATTTGCGCATGGCCCAGCATAGCAGCTACTGATTTCTTGTCGATTAGGAGTATTCGATCAAATTGTTCACTTGCAACAACAAGGTTACCATCTTCCAAATCCATGCGCGCCATACTGAGTCTTGCCGGCAGGTAATCATTCTGAATTCGAAGAGCGCTCAGGTAATATTGATGTGCCTGTTGACGATCTCCGGCGATAAGTTCAATGCTACCTAGTAATACATATGCGCCTGGATCATCAGGTGCCTTATTCAAGATATCATTTGCTAATTTTCTGGCCGCCGCGAAGTCGCCGGTACGCAATTGAGCATTAATCAAGAGCAAATCTGTTCGACGATGTTCTTCATCGAGATGTTGTATTGACTCTAATTCAGTGATTGCTTCCTGCATTGCACCTTGATTCATATAGGCGCGCGCAAGCTCTGTTCTTATTGATATTACTTCGGGTGCAACCTCTGCCGCCTTTTTAAGATAACGTAATTGTACTTCAGTATCTCCAACAAAAGCGGCTGCCTGTCCAGCCATAACAAGCAGTACAGCATCGGGGGTATCATCTCCTTCCAGTCCGGGATTCAATACTTCCATATCGTCGTCCCTGAATATGTGTGGGCACAGCATTTACAAATTGAGTAAGATAATAATTCGCCTGTTCATAATGTCCAAGTGCATAGTTACAGGCGCCTAGTAGAAATATACTTGGCATATGATCAGGCATCTGCTTTTGTGACTCTAGCAAAAGATCACTAGCCCGCTCGTAATTTTTCTGTTGGTAAGCCAACCAGGACTGAAGATAATTGGGATATGGATGTTTAGGGATTGCTTTCTTGAGCTCTTCGACATTACGGGAAGCATCATCCAGTTTTCCTAACATCATCTGGCTGGTAATAAGCCCTACTTTCGCCTGAAACTTGCTCTCCGAAATATTCCTGGAGTGATCACTTGCAAGCGCCTGATTAAACGCAGTTTCTGCCTCGTGATAGTTATTTTGTCGTTGATACAACAATCCTTTTACAATCCAAATATTATGATTATCAATAGTGATATTCATCGCCTGATTCAAAAACGATTCCACTTCATTGAGCCTTCCTTGTTGAAGTGCGACTCTGGACAAACCGATTAATGGCTCAACAGATTTTGAATCAAATTGCATTGCCTCAAGATAGGCATTACGTGCATCTTCCAATTGCCTCAGCCCAAGATATGCTTCACCTCGCATACAAAGTATTGTCGCTTTGTCAGTATCCTCAATAACAGCCGATACTTGTAGTTCTTTTAGTAACTTGTCATAGTTGTGTTGCAATAGAATTGCTCGACCAAGAGAGATCATTAAATCCACATGATCCACCCCTAGAGACTCTGCCCATCGCAATTCTTTCTCAGCAGCTTTACCATCCCCCAGCGCCAAATAACTTTGCCCCAGAAGTAACCGTGCAGATGCATTCGTTTTATCATGTTGCAATACTTTTTTTAACTCTATAACAGCGACCTGATAATATTTTTTAGATATATGTTCTTCGGCTCGATTGATGCGATCCTCATCACTGAGCATCCAGTCGCAGCCGGACAAAGTAATCATAAAAATCACGGGTAAAGTAATCTTTTTTATATTTTTTATTTTAATAAACATTGTTTATACAGTTCCATTATCTTCCTGAAATTAATATTACGAATATTAAATTATAACCAATGGCCGGGATTATTGGCGCCTTGTAAGGTTATACTATATTCGCACAGTGTAACCACATGGTACAGAAAGTAAGATTTCTTCTAATAATTAAAATATTTCTCGATCATTTTAATTTGTACTTTTTCATTAAGTCATAAAGTGTTGGTCTGCTCACACCCAATAACTCAGCGGCATCGGAAATATTTCCATCTGCGTAATTTATAGCTCTTGAAATTGTATCTCGCTCGGCATGTTCACGCACTTCGCGCAGATTTAGTGGCAATTTTTTTACTTTCGAGATATCCAATTCCAATTCAATTGGTGATATCAATGAAGTTTCAGACATGATTACCGCACGCTTTACCTTATTCTGTAATTCCCTTACATTACCTGGCCAGGAATAGTTTTCAATGGCAGAAAGTGCATCTTTAGTGAAACCGCTCACTCTGGAATACGGCATCGCCAGATCTTTCGCGTAATGGTGGCAATTCAATCTTGATTTCACTCAGACGATAATACAAATCGTCACGAAAACTCCCTGCATTTATCATCTCATCAAGATCACAGTGAGTTGCACATATTACCCGAACATCTACAGGTATTTCTTTATGACCTCCAAGACGTTCTATTTGCCTGTAATGACATCGGCAAATCGCCGATTTCATCAAGGAATAAAGTCCCACCATTTGCAGATTCGATTTTACCTATTGTCTGTTTTATTGCCCCGGTGAATGCGCCTTTTTCATAACCAAATAGTTCACTCTCCAATAATGTCTCGGGTATAGCTGCACAATTAATTGCAACAAATGGTTTATTACTCCTTGGACTTATTTCATGAATTGCCCGCGCGAGTACTTCTTTACCTGTACCACTTTCTCCTTGTAATAACAATGTCGCATCTGTAGGTGCTACTTTTTCAGAGATACGACAAACTTCAAACATCTCCGGACTCGCGGTTACCATTGATTGTAGCGGTGATTCATTCCGCGTTTTTATTAATTCACGATTTTCTTGCTCTAATTCATAAAGCTGGAAACCACGATCAACTATTATCCGTAGTATATCTGGATCTACCGGCTTTTGATAAAAATCGTAAGCGCCTTCAGAAATTGCGCGAACGGCATTTTCTCGATCATCATTTCCAGTTATCACAATAATCTTCGTTTCAGGTGTCAAAGATACAATTTCCTCTAATAAGGCAAATCCTTCACTAACGTTAGAGTGATCAGGGGGTAGTCCAAGATCAAGTGTTACCACAGAAGGTTCATATCTTCGAATACTTGAGATTGCAGAAAGGCGATCAGCTGCTATAACTACATTATAGTCTTTAAAGCACCATCGTAGTTGACTTTGTAATCCTTCATCATCTTCTACGATGAGTAAAGTTTGAAGGTTACTGTTTTTCTGGCTCAAAGTTTACTTCCTGTCATATTTATTGAATAAATAATCAATTTTTTATTCTTTTTTACCTAATGGTAAGCGTATGGTTATGATAGTACCTTCGCCAACTTTACTCTTAACTGACATTTCTCCGCCCAAATTTCGTACTATTTGACGACTTTCATATGCCCCCATGCCCCATCCATGCCACAGCCCGTATCTCTAATTTCAATTACAGCCCATTGATCTATTTTGTTGAGTGAAACATCAATATATCCTTCATCTGTCGTTGCTTCTTGTGCATTCTGTACAAGGTGCTCGACAATTGAAGCTAAATGGTCTTCATTGGCAATAACAAACATTGTATCTGAGTTTATTTTAAGTTTAGGCTCAGGAGCGAATGCGGCTCTCTTTTTGATGACGTTGTTAAGTACATCATTAATTGATACAAGTCGTGGATTTCCTGCTTCAAGGCGATCTTGTCGAAGTTGTGCCAACATTCGATTCATTTTTGTCACGGCATTATCGACGGTTGTAATAGCGTCCTGCATGA
>WOR8_10001126_pt1 | contig 27061 bp, 33 predicted proteins | sample DeeMarSeWOR38_10_FD_19890 | JGI IMG/M metagenome (IMG submission 19890) | reverse complement strand
AGATTTAACCGGGCAAATTCGATCTGTTGTGGATGGTAGAGTTCAATCTCGTCCAAAAACCAGTCATACAGGGGCCGGTGATCTTCGAATTCAAGTGTACAGATCGAATGGGTGATACGCTCGATCGAGTCTGACTGCCCGTGTGCAAAATCATACATCGGGTAAATGCACCAGGTGTCACCCGTCCGTGGATGCGCAGCATGCAGGATGCGATACATGACAGGATCACGCATATTAATATTTGGTGATGACATATCTATTTTGGCACGCAGTACTTTTGTACCATCCGGAAATTCACCCGCACGCATACGTGTAAAAAGATCCAGATTTTCATCTGTCGACCGGTTCCGGAAAGGGCTATCCCTGCCGGGTTCTGTCAGTGTCCCCCGGTATTCACGGATTTTCTCCGCGTCCAGATCATCGACATAGGCCTTGTCTTTGCGGATCAGTTTGACTGCGTATTCGAATAGCTGTTCAAAATAATCGGATGCATAATATTCCCGATCCCCCCAGTCAAATCCCAGCCATTTAATATCCCGTTTGATCGATTCGATGTACTCCATTTCCTCCTTAATCGGATTTGTGTCATCAAATCTGAGATTGCATTTCCCGTTATAACGCTGGGCAATTCCGAAATTCAGACAAATCGATTTTGCATGACCGATATGCAGATAACCATTCGGTTCAGGGGGAAAACGGGTGTGCACGCGTCCCTCATATTTTTTGTTTTTCAGATCATCATCAATGATCGAATAGATAAAATTGGTCAGATTTTCAGACATTACTGCGACTCCTGGTACACTTCAGGCAACGATACTATACAAAGGTTAAATCCTATATTAGCAATATTTCGTGTAAATACAAAATCGACCTCAAGCGAGCATATGTGTGAATTTGGTATTTTATTCTTATTACGTTGTTTAGATGTCTGTGCGGTTTGTGATGTTGATTAAAAATCCCTGGCATGCTCGATTGAATACTATTTTAAACCCTATCACGGATAATTTTCATGCCCCGAATGCAACTTAATTCAGGATCATCAACGGCACACTCCTGCGGATCTGTGGTCCGCTGATCTGCAGGATATAGAAGCCCTGGGTTACTTTTGGCAAATTGACTGTAAATTCCTGCAGACCGGCAGACCGGTCGGTTTGGATCAGATCGGTTACTTTTCGTCCCAGCAGATCATATAAAGTGAATTTAAGGGAACTGGGTTTCCGAAGAGTAAACTGAATATGTGTGGTCAGACCTGATGAAACGGGATTGGGGTAAGTCATGATATCTGATATGACCTGCGGATTGACAGAAGAGTTAAACCGGTCTTGAATTCCTGTCTCGCGAATGCCAAGAAAATCAGTAATACCCTCGAGCAGTGCATTGGCCGTAAGGTCATAATCGCCTGCATCCGGACAATTCATATCCTCATAGGTCAGCGCCATGACCGCTTCCTGGTGGTTAAGCCAGAACCAGCTTTCGGGATAATAAAGAGGCGTCCCGGAAGTCCATGAAATATAATAGTTCCAGGGCTCGATGCCTTCCGGCCATATATCCCGGATACTGCTGATAAAAAATCGTTCGGCAATGGCATATCCCTCCGATGTTCCATTTTCATGATGATAGACAAAGTAGCGCTTGCAGGCGAGTGCCGAGTGCATATTAAGGGCAATCCGGATAGGTGCATCACCAGCCATATAGGATTCAAACAAACCTTTTAACGTGGCCGTTTCAGGCTGGCTTGTTTCGATCCAGTCACGTTCCAGATCAACACCATTGGCATTCTGCCTGCCTAATTCAAGCTCAACCCCATCGGGATTATACATGGGAATGATATTAAACTCACAGTATTTGCGCAGGTTATTTGCTAATGGGGAGCTTTCGGTCAGGGCATCGATGATTTCGTTGGTCACCCAGGTTGCCTGCACTTCATTGGGATGAGTCCTGCTGTGAATCGTGATCCGTAAAGGCGGAGAGGGAGTAGCCATCGTATCTTTAATGGTCACCAGCCAAATCCCCCGATTTTGTACACTGGCACCGGCTGAATCAATGGTTACGAACGGACTTTTTTTCCACAGGCTTAGATCGGTAAGCAGGCTGTCATAAGTATATCCCCAACCCGTCCCGAATAATTTGAGGGTTGCTGCGCTGTACTCGGGATCGTATCCACAGGGATCATCTTCTAATGACAGGGGATTTTGTGGGTATAATGGCCATTGTATGATCAGAATCAGCAAAACCGAAAATTTTTTCACGCCTTTACCTTTCAAAGAATAGGTTCTCTATACAAACAAAATCTGCGGATAAAAAGCGGCAGATTTATTAAATCGATCGGTATTACCAGGTGAATGGCAGATCGTTTACCGGATTAAGAACAACCTGAAAAACAAATACTATCTGATATTCGCCGCCGGCTTATTCACCTGCCGGCAATTCTGTGCCCAGACAAAATCACGCGTTTAAAAATCCAGGTACGCAAGGTCGAAATTTTCAATCGACGCTGCCATTGCAGAACCATAGTTTTTATATCCGGGTCGGTCTTGTAGCCCATAAAATGGCGGAAACGAGTTCCGCGAATTTCTTCCGGATAAATATATTTCGATTTGACATCTGGGTGAATTATATAAAAAGCCGGCAAAAAAATAAAGAACAAAAATAAAAATAAATAAAATAAATGGAATAATTCGCTCGAAACGCTCATTTAATCATTTTAAATTCTGAACATTTAACCAAACAAAGGAGTTAATCATGTACACACGTCGCATTTTATCGCTTATTTTGACCTTTGGTCTGTTAACCTTTATCGTCACCGGCTGCAGTGATGACGATTCACCTACCCAACCAACACCACAGACAGCCCGGATTATGGCAATTCATGCCTCTCCCAACGCACCAACAGTTGATGTGCTTGTCGATGATAACGTGGCCGCGAGCAATGTCTCATTTCCTGAGAATACCCAATATCTTGAAGTGGCTGCCGGAACGCGCAATGTAAAGATCAATGTTGCCGGTACAAATAACACAGCACTGGAATTACCTGCTGTCCCGGTGCTTGCCGGATCAGTTATATCCGTATTTGCGATTGATTCCGTTGAAAACCTGAATGTGTTAGCCCTGATTGATGATCTGACACCGCCTGCGTCCGGCAAATCTCATATTCGCTTTATACATTTATCGCCTAATGCCCCTGCGGTAGATATTACCGATACGCAGGGCAATGTGATTTTCGAGGATGTATCCTTTGCCGACGAAGTTGAAGGATTTACACCGGTGGATGCCGGTACCTATAATCTGCAGGTGCGGCTTAGCGGTACAGATACAGTCGTGTTGGAACTGCCAAACATTAATCTGGCAGGCGGAAAAATTTATACAGTCTTTGCCAAGGGATTTGTGGGTGGTGAAGGTAACCAGGCACTGGGTGCTCAGATAATCGTTAATAATTGATCCGAAATCCGGGGAGCATTAATCGATTTGAGTATGAAAAATTCTCCCGGATTTCTTAAGATTGACCAGATAAAAAAAGCGGGTATGAAAATTCCCGCTTTTTTTATTTTCGGTATTTTTCGAGGGCGATACGTAATTCTATACGCTTGAATTGGATCTCCTGGCGCAGGTTCATTATATCTTCGCATTCCGACAAATGACTTAATTGGGCCTCCAGCTGATTGATTTCTTTTAGGATGCTTACTTCTGCCGGGACAATGTTTGCATTCTTTAGGAGTTGAAAGGCTGCCCGTCGATGGGGTGGCATTGAAAAGTATTCTTTTAAATCGATCTTCTGACCGGCACAGGGCAGGTTATCCAATTCACCTGCCTCTATCGCCTCATTAATTTTGCCTTCAGCGATTTTTTGCAGGAGATCCAAATTATAGGTCCGAAAAAAAATGATTTATCTGATCAGGTAGTTCTTCAATTTTCGTATAATGAATGACGACCAATGCTGGATTACCGGCAATCATGGCCGATAAGCGCTGAACATTACCCGGACGGAAAAGGCAGAGTACAGGTTTGCCACGCTGCTCCGCCTGTGCAATCTCATAGCCTACACCAAGTGAAGGATTCGTCACTTCAGCCACGAAAACGTCAGCCCGGTTGATCCACATCATGTCCCGCTGGAATACCTTTGTGTCAGAAACTTCGGGTTCACCGCCGGATGTGAGTTCCGGATCTCCGATATGATCGGTCAATACCTTTCCATACCTTTTTAAGTGAAGGATAATATGGCGGTAGATGTCGGCATCCTGCCGACCCCCGCTTATCGAACCGGAGAAATATATGTTATATGGTTTGTTTCTCATGGATCAGGATTGAAAAATGCTGCTGATCAGTATCACAATCAATATAAGATACAGAGGCAAAAGGCAAAAGGCAAAAGGCATAGAGCCGAACTATGCAAAAAAGAGTCTTCATCCGGCCAGTCTGTTCAAGATTCTGCTCCCGATGGACTGCACATTAATTACCCGCTACCTGTGAAGGTTCTTGACGTAAATACGTATACTGCTCGCCATGCTCGAGAATTACCACCTGATTATCGGCCAGCCCTTTAGCGGAGATTTCTTTGCGCAGGATTGAAACCGCTTCGCCGAGCGTATCGGCTGATTCCGCAAATGTATCAAAGTGTATGGGCGTAAGAAAATCCGCCTTGAGATCCTGAAAGATCTGAATGGCTTCTGCCGGATCGGTGTGGCGTGCTTTGGAATATTCTCTGGGGTGGATAGGGGCCACAGGGACAAGTGTGAGATCGATATCCGGAAAGCGCTCTCCAATCCTGATAAACAGGTCCCGATCATATGCGGTATCACCAGCGAAGTGCACCTTGATCCCATTATATTCAATCAGATAACCGGTGAAACTGGTTTTCATCCAGGCGCCGTCAAGTCCGTAACGCCATCCGTTATGAACGGCCGGAACAGCGGTAATTCGTAAACCGTCCTTCTCCCACGTTTGCCATTCGGCGAGTTCATCGATTGAAAAAGCGAAGTCGGGGATGTATACCATACCTCCTTGCGGAATCAGAAGCTGATGAATCTTTTCGCAAATCAAATCGATGGAGGCGGGGGAAAGATGATCGATATGCATATGAGATATCAGAACGGCCGACAACTCGGGTAAATTCTCCGGATCGATACCCGGCTCTACCAATCGTTTCGAGAACTGGCCCACGGTGTTCATCAGATTTGGATCGGTAAGTATAATTTTGTCATCGATTTGTATGAGAACGGTTGCATGGCCGATCCATAATACGGCGAGGCGCGCAGCAGGCAAATACGGATCCGTGATCTTGTTTTCGATTTTGCGCGGTGTACGAAGGAACGCTGCAATGTTACGCCCGGTGGCATTAATAGTGGAATGTATAGCCGTGCAGCCTGATACAGATACCACAATCAGGGTGATAAATAATAGTTTCATCAGTTTAGTCATGATTAAAAATACCTCAATCGGATGGTGAATATCCACCTGCCGGTTTCAAGTGCCGGTGCGTAGGTTGCCTGAAATCCAAGAATACCAAAAAAGAAATAAACCCCCGCCTCATAACTTATGCCCTGTTTGTCTTGATAAGAATAGATCGCAGGCGAAAACGATCCTGATACATATTCACCGTAACGATAGATCGGAAAATATGCACGCAATCCACCGCGCACCAGCCAGTGATCTTTTGCAGAATGTCCTAAATCCAGGTATTCAGGTGAAATATAGAATTCAAGCGACCCGTTTTGCCTGGCAAGCGGTTCAACGACCAAAAATCGCCAGCGGTTGACTCGGTGGTTCAACCCAAAAGAGTAGAGTACCGGGGTGACCTGCCAGCGCAAACCGAACCGTAAACCCGGATCTTTTGTCACCCATTGAGGACTGGGAACGAGTTGTGCGGCGCCCCAGAGCCAGGTTGGTGAGATCTGGGGGGCATTATCCTGTGCAAGGGATGGTGCCGTGTACACGGTTATCAGAAGTAAAAACCCAGGTATGCCATTTTGTAATATTCGCTTATATTTCAACATCGAAATCTTATATGGTATAGTTGCGATTTCGTTCCATCTCAATAATATGCGGGAAGAAAGTGAATACAGCGATGGATATTATTTCGCAGGCCGATGGGGAATTCACTTTGATTTTTCAGCGACAACCTGAACCACAGCGGCTTTTCCGGTATGCAGATGCCCTTCGCGCACTATCCTTAATTTTTCAATACCGTGACGGATCGTCAAAGGTCTTAATTCTTCTCTGAGTTCTTCCAGGCTGACGAGTAAATCTTCTGTGGGCGGACCACCGGTTCTATATTTTAACTGATCGGGAGTATAAGATTCCAGGACAAAAATACCATGTGGGGCTAAGCCCTTTACGACGCGTCTGTGAATATCCCTTCGTATCTCAGATGGTAAATGACAGAATATGGATACAATTCCCTGCCACCGGTTTAATCCGATTTCGTAATTCATCAGATCGCTGCTGACAGTTTCAATCCTGACACGCCTTTTTTGTGCCAGATGCTGAGCTTTAAGCAAGCCAACCTCGGAAATGTCCACCGCTGTGACCTGAAATCCCTTTCCGGCTAGGTATACGGCATTCCGCCCCTCGCCCTCACCAAGGCAAAGAACTTTTCCTGAAGGGATCAGCTGATGAAATTTACGAAGGAAATCGTTGACACGCGTACCGTATACGTACGTATCAAGTTGATATCTTTTATTCCATTGTTCTTTCAACTCGGCATTCACGGACTTCTGGTTACTGTGCATCTCGCGGGGTCGTGATTTTAGGTCAAAGTCAACATCAGAATCGCCATCATGACCAGAATTACAGATAGCTCCCGGAATAATTTTAAAAACGCTATGCGGGATTTATCAACCATAAAAATGCAGTTTGCATCCTTAATTATATTTTAGCAAATTAAATTATATTTTAGCCATATAACTATATATTTTTCTTTTAATTCCGGGAATCTGTCAAATTTTTTACGATGTAATATTGTGCAGGCATATCGCGAAAGAGTGGCGGTGTGAAGGGCAAAATTCTGTTTATATATGCATCAATCAAGGTATTATAAATGGAGGAATGTTGACATGAGAAAATTTGTATCATTTCTGCTTATCATCTTAATAGCCATGGTGTCTGGTTGTTCATCCATATCGGTAAAAAGCGATTATGACCGTGATGTTGATTTCAGTAAATTTAAAACCTATCGCTGGGCTGCCGGAACAGAGATCAATCCTAATGATGAACTTGCCCGCCGTCCCCTCGTTCAGAAAAGATTCATGAATGCCGTTGATCAGGTTATGTCTGAGAAGGGATTTTCGAAAGTCGAATCCGGTGATGCCGATTGCGTGGTACTCATCCATGCCGGATTAAAAGAGAAAATGCAGGTTACCGACTGGGGTTATCGGGGATGGTATGATCCATGGTGGGGTCCTTATGGCGGCAGAGTCGATGTAAGCTATTATGAAGAGGGAACCCTGGTGATCGATGTGGTTGATTTCGAAACAAAAGAACTGGCATGGCGTGGAACCGGTACCGGAATAGTCCGGGATTATGATACACAGGACGAAATGGAGGAAGCTGCCCTGGTGATTTCGCAGCAGATCCTGAAAGATTTCCCACCGAAAATAAAATAAAAAAACAAAAAGCCGGTTACAAAGCAGGTAACCGGCTTATATCTGTCAACAGCTCCGGATATTATCAAATACACACGATCATGATATCTGGGGCTCATTATCCGTTTTATTTGGATTTCCTCCGGGCGGATTGATCGATTTCCTGAATTCATCCACATTTTTTATGTGTAAATCCCGCTGTGGAAATGGTATCGTAATTCCTGCTTTTTCCAATGCTTCATAAATAGGATCGATATTTCTGTTCTTAAACTCATCCAGGTCTCAAAGTTGGCAGTCCAGAACCGCAGTTCAAAGTCCAGTGAGCTATCGCCGAAACCAAGAAAAATAACAAACGGCTCGGGATCTTTTAGAATTCTCTCATGATCTGTGGCAACGGATTTTAGTATTGCAAGCACCTTTTTGGGATTTGTCCCATATTCTACGCCGATCTTAATCTCAATTCTTCGGAGTCTATCTGATAAGGTCCAGTTTATGACCTCATTAGCAATCAGGTTGGCATTTGGAACAATAACTTCTGATCCGGTGAATGTACGTATCGTGCTGGAACGGATTCCAATCCGCTTGACGGTTCCTGTAATACCTTTAACGTCAACGACATCACCGGTTTGGATGGGACGCTCAAAGATGAGTATCAGACCGGAAATAAAATTGTTAACAATATTTTGCATTCCAAATCCGATACCTACTCCGAGGGCACCTGCGAGCAGGGCAAATTTAGTGAGGTCGATCCCGACTGCTCAGATTCATGAGTTTTTGCTCATTCCGATACATGATAATATTATCTATTGCCTCTTCAAATCCGTCCAGATTTGTTCTAATTTCTTCGATCTCAGGAATGTTATTCAAATAATCGGTTAACTTTTGTAGGCGGATATTTAACTCTTCTCTTTTACCGGCTATTTCATTCAATGGAATAGCAGAAGGTTCTGATTGTTCGGCCGCATCGCTGACTTTTGATTCACTACCCTGGCCGAACAGCGTCATGCAGAAGAATACGAGAAAGATCACAGAATGGGATATTTTCAATTTTGAGTGCATAATGATACCTAAGTAAATGATTCAATATAACCTGTTGGACTCCAGGTTTTCAGTTTAGTTGCCGGATAAATTGAACCAGGGAATCACTTGCGGCGAACAGGCCTGATTCCATCACGGGGTGGCATTCATTTCCGTCTGGAACCTCCCTGGTAAAGACAATTATTTTCACCAGGTTTTGCATGTAGTCTATCATTTTGTCATCATATTCAATCCAGTTGGTCACACAGATAGTCGTATCCGACAAATTCCCCTTAAATATTTCCAGAATTCGTCCATCATATCTGAGGCGGACATAACCGGGTGCACCGGAATCTGTAAAGAGGGTGTCTGTCAGATTAACATGATGGATATCCATACAGAGTACGCATTGGGCAGAGTGATACGATGCTTCCAAAACCTCCTCAGGCGGCAGATCATGCACTGACAGTAATTCCCTGCTGCCAAGATTGTCAATAGAGAAAAAAAAAGATACTGAAATAATTATCTTTATTGAGATATTCAAATTCGATCCGATAATACACCTCATATGCGATACCATTGATTTTTATAGATGTATATATTTTAATTCAGTTCGCGCCATTTTGACTGAATAGCATCATTACCTATAGGTGTTGAATTGATTACCAGGGATATTGCGTTATCAGGATCACGGGATAATCTCCGCAGAAGTTACGATATCAAGTTGAAAAATTCCATAAAACTGTAAACGTAAAAAAATTGAGGTAGTATATGAATCTGCAAATTTACATTAGCTTGCTGCTCCTGATGTATATCACTGTTTCCCCGGCACAAAAGCATCAATCCGGTATAGCAGGTCCGGCTGTATATAAACAGGGGGATATCATATCGGATCCCGAAAACGGAAATACGGTTGTCTGCAATCAGCTGCAAATTATTTTCAAGGAAAACATAAATGAAAATCAACGTATCTCAGCAGTGAAGAGTGCCAATGGTTCAATTATAGGATATTTGCAGGATCTGAATATCTATCAGATCGGTATCCCAAATCTGAAATGTGATTTTACCGAGTTGAAACGCGTACGCGAAAAGCTGGCCAGACACCAGGCTGTGTATCAAGTTTCCTATCGGGCTGTCGAAGGCAGCGGACTGCAGGAGATCGATGTCGGAAAATTAAAAACAAAACGACAGGGGCAACTCGATTTGCAGCCGGCGGTGCGTACGCAGGAGGAAAAACCATCGGAAGTGGAACTGATTCTTGCGAAAAATAAATCGACCCTGCATGGCTGTACCCAGCAGTTTCCTGGTGTTCATGGGCAGGTTGAATTTCGGATGATTATAAATCCGGACGGAAGTATTAAAGAGGTGCAGGTGCTGCAGAGCACGGTGGATAATAAAAAGCTAACGGAGTGCATGAAATATAAAATCGGAAAATGGAATGACTTTCCACAAGAGCCAAAAGGATTCGATCGTAATCTGGAATTCAGTTTTAGATTCTGATCATTTGAATAATACCAGCGCACCACCGGTAATAAACGCGAGAATCCACCAGATGTAAGCGTAGCGGGAATAAAGATGCAACCGGTCCGGAACCCTTGTTGTTTTGCCCGATTTTAAGCGATGACGCCAGATCAAACCCGTATCGATAAGCATGCCCAGTAAAGATGAATACCCCAGTAATCCATGCAATGTAAAAGGTGTGTTGCTCGATCCGGCAATCATAAAGGCCGTTGCGGTAATATCCAGGATGATACCGAGTGATATAAATATCACTACCGTATTCGTAACCAGATGCCTGCGCTGCTCAGTTATAATGGCAATACTGTATGCGATTAACGCAAGAATCACAATTCTGGTCCCGTATTGAAGTAATACATTCATATTCCCGGCAATTCCATTAAATTGATTGAACTCCTGTATACTACGTGATATACCTGTCAATTATTCCTTTTTTTTACTGTGTCAGGGTAGTTTCTCCACCACTCACATATCGCTGTCCATGAACTTTGTTCCGGCAGAAAAGATGCGCAGATTCTGTCTGTTATGTATGTTATTTAAAATTGTTCCGGGAAATTCCCCTGCACCGGTCGGAGCAGCTCTTAAAGAATGAGAAAAGCAGGCAAGCGAATGATCAGCCGGATTTATAAAGTGCTCTGCCGATCATCTGCCATGCCTGTTTCAGATCTTTTGGATTGAAATAGCTTTTAAATCTGGCAGCCGGTGTGTAGCATGTATTCCAGCATCCACGACAGGCGTGAAATTCACTTTTTCGGTTTGCCCAGACATCGGCGGCGAAAATCTCTTCCGGTTCGCCGGTGAGTAAATTGCCTATGTGATCACCGATACAAACGGCCACATCACCATTTGGATGGATAAAAAACTTACTCCCAAACGTCGGTGCTTCCAGATAGGGACAGTATTTTACATAATCATCCCTGAGATAGCCGCTGTAACCACTGACCAGCCAATCAGGCGTCACCACATTTGGGGACCGTTTCACCAGTTCGAGCATATCTGCCAATTGATCAAAATCCACGATTTTCATCTCATCGATTTCGCGATGATTCTCCGATTGCCAGCGATACAGATCTACATTGACCTTCCATCCGATTGACTCCGCCAACTGTAAAATTTCCGGAATTTGATACAGGTTCAATTGGCTTATTACAATATTCAGATATGCACCCAGAGGTCTGGTGCGTTTCCTGTTACGATAATTGAATTCGTTTATACCTGCAAGAACACGATCCGCCACATGATCGCCACCACGTAATGAATCGGCAACTTCACCAAATCCGTCGAAAGAACAGGAAAGCGAGACATTATTTTCGAAGACAGCATCGAGTGTCCGACGGACCACTTTTTCCGATGCGTAAAGTGTCGTCAAAAGATGAATATTAGAGAAGGATTTACCGGATGCATAGGCAATAAGTTCGGGCAGGTCTGGGTGCGCTATGGGTTCCCCGCCGGATAAAGACAAGCCTTGCGTGCCATACCGGTCGAGCTTGTCGATGATCACCCTGAAATCATTAAGGGACATCTTTGGCCAGGTGGCGGAAAGTTCCGGAATGGTGCACTGCAGACACCTTTGGGTACAATGGTATGTTACGAGAATATTTGCAAAAAAAATCGCCGGGCGGCGTTTAAGATAATGATTGATATTCCGGCCCAGCTTTTTGAAGAATGGATAAGCAGACATGGTGTAAATATAGGGTTATTTATCACTCTGGTAAAGTCTTGCGGCTTTCTCTGCCGATACAACGATACCTTTGATCATCGCCGAACTGAATCCTTCGTGCTCCAACTGATTCAATCCTGAAATGGTACAGCCACGGGGTGTCGTTACGTTATCTACCTCAAATTCGGGATGTTTCTTCATTTTTTGTAAGAGCGAGGCAGCACCTTTTGCTGTTTGCGCCGCGATGTGTAAAGCATCGTGTGAATGGAAGCCGATTTCAATACCGCCCTGTGAGGCAGCTCGTATCGCTCTGAGGAAGAAGGCAATTCCACATGCACCAAGGGCAGTGGCCGCAGTCATTTGTTCCTCGTCGATTACCAGAGTTAAACCGACTGTATCGAAAATCTTTTTTGCGGTCTCCAGTGCCTGGTAATCCCCTTCACAGGCAGCGATGCAGGTCATCGATTCCCGCACTGCAATGGCGGTATTGGGCATGGCGCGCACTACCGGCGTATTGTCTGCTAATTTATCCTTTATTTTCTTAATACCGACACCCGAGACCACCGAAATAATGATCTTCCCGGCATCACTCAGATCCGCCTGAACATCCTTCATCAGCGTGTCAAACTGCTGCGGTTCAACTGCTATGAGAATGATATCAGATTTATCGATCGCTTTCAGATTGTCCGAATCCACATTACAACCTCGTTCCCGAAAGGATTCCAGTAAATGGATTTTTTTACGCGTCAGAGTCAACTCATGCGGCTGGTATACAGCTGCGTCCAGCAAACCGTTTGCGATTGATGTACCTATATTTCCCGCACCAATGATAGCCAATCGTTTAATGTTATTCATGTTTTTTTCCCGTGGATTAATATTCAAGGTTATGATTCACTCCTGTGAGTCAGGATAAAACTGACTTTACCAGAATGCAGTGGTGTACGAGTATAAGAAGATTAAGGTTGCGCGGGCTGGAAAAGCGCCGCAAATGCGCCGGCAGGATCCTGGATTACACAAAATCTGCCGTGCGGACCCATCGCAGTCGGTTCCGAAATAATTTTACCCCCGAGTTTACAGCATAAATCCACACTCTGATCAAGATCGGAAACCGAAATATAGATTAGCCAGTGCGGTGGAATCTTACGGTTGACACCTCTAGCATGGCAGATCCCGGCAACAGGAGCATGCTCATCCGGTGCGCACATATTGAAATCCTCATACCCATCCATATCAACCGGTTCTGGTTTCCAGCCAATGACCGCCTGATAAAAATCGCGTATTTCCGTTGCATTTTCGATAGTGAGATCCACCCACTGAACCTGACCGGTCTTGATGTTAACAGGTGCCATTTGAAGCTCTCCGGGATTGATGATTTAGAACGCTTTTATCTATCAACCCCAAACAGCCCAATACTATTCCTGGTCAGGATAGCTAAACAATAAATTTTACCCGGCCGGCATAGCTGGGAGGTACTAAGTCCATAATATACATTTTATCGTGGCACGGTGGTGTCGCCATAAGCTGTAATTAGCTGGTCCAGCTTGGATTTTAGGCTGTCGATTAATAACTCGTTTTCACCCTGGTTGTAAATATTGTGCATCTCGGAAGGATCCTTCCGAAGATCGAATAATTCCCACGCATCGATGTCATGATAAAAATGGATCAGTTTATAGCGGTTTGTGCGTATGCCATAATGTTTCTTGACCATATGCCAGCCTGGGTATTCATAGTAATGATAATAAATTTCATTTCGCCAATCGGGATCAGGATAACCGGAGAGAAGTCTGTGTAAGGATTGACCCTGCATATCCGGTGGGATATCTAGTCCGGCGTAATCCAGAAGCGTAGGAGCGAAATCAATATTTAACACCAGGTGGGAGTCAGAACCTTGAGCGGGAATACCTCCCGGATAGCGAATCATAAGCGGCATCCGCAGAGCTTCTTCATACATGAATCGTTTGTCAAACCAGCCATGTTCACCCAGGAAAAAACCCTGATCGGATGTATAGATTACGATTGTATTTTCACGCAGATCATTTTTCTCAAGATAATCAAGCATCCGCCCCACATTTTCATCAATGGCAGCCACGCACCGAAGGTAATCTTTGATATAGCGCTGGTATTTATAGATTTTCATTTCGGGACTGTCCGGTTTGAGACCGGTTAATTTTCTGTTCTCTGATGTGTAGTATTCATCCCATGCACTTTTCTGTGCCGGAGTGAACCTCTGGTATTGTGACTCCCAGAATGCATAATCTGTGGAATCACCCGGATCAGGGGTAAATTTGAGGTCGAAAGCCGGGTAGGTATGTCTGCCGATCTCCATTTCCTGCTGACGGGCAGCATCAGATCTGGAGGTATAATCGTCAAAAAAATTATCCGGAACAGGCAGGTCTTTGTCGTCGAACAGCATTAGATGCCTGATTGCCGGCATCCAGTTGCGGTGGGGCGCTTTATGCTGATAAAGCAGTAAGAATGGTTTGGAACGGTCACGGTTTTCAAGCCAGTTCAACGCCTGGTCGGTGATAATATCGGTAACATATCCTTCATAGCGTTGCTTCTTTCCCAGTTCGATCATATCCGGATTGTAATAACTTCCCTGACCCGGAAGTATGTTCCAGTAATCGAATCCGGTCGGATCACTTTTAAGATGCCATTTACCGATAATCGCGGTTGTATAGCCGGCCGACTGCAGCAATTTTGAAACGGTAATCTGAGATCCGTCAAAATCCTGCCGGTTATCCCTCACACCATTTTTATGACTGTATTTACCGGTTAAAATTGCCGCCCGGCTGGGTGCACAAATACCATTGGTACAAAAGCAGTTATCGAATCGTACACCTTCATTGGCGATACGGTCAATATTTGGTGTCTGAATAAGACTGCTGCCATAGACGCTGATGGCCTTGGTGGCATGATCATCAGACATGATGAACAGAATATTAGGCTTCTCATTATCAACTGCGGAGCAGCCGATTTGAATAAGTATTAAGTACAGTAGCACCGATTTTTTCATGACATCTCCTTATGATTTGCCTGGATCAGATAAAATTGCGCAGCATTAATTCAGCAGGGTAAGGATTTAGATAGATTTGGTCGTTTACCCAATCTACCGGATGACGCCGCAGATGATGTCTGATCAGGGTGACAGGGACGATTAATGGAAGAAAGCCCAGACGGTACTGTTCGAATGTGTCAATCAATTCCTGCTTATCCTCGCTCTCGACAGACTGCCTGAAGTGCCCGATAATATGATACAATACATTTACATGCTTGCGTTTTGTAGATTTGACTTCAAGCGCCCGCATAAACAATACGCTGTAATCGTATAAGAGGGTGGCGAAGTCAGAGTTTCCGGCCCTGGCAACCAGTTGTCCCATGGATTTATATTCTTTGTGACTGTGTGACATGATCGTCAACTTATGGCGCGTGTGAAAACGGACAAGATCAGCCGGTCGGGGATTTGAATTTAAAAATTGGAAAAGGCGATGATGGGCAAACACACGTTCGATAAAATTTTCCCTGAGAGGAAGATCATTCAAACGACCCTCCTCTTCGATCGGCAGCAAGGGAAATTTCTGCATGAGCGCTCTGGCAAATATCCCGGTGCCTGAACGAACGGGTGCACCACTTCCCGCATAGACCCTGACCCGGTGCATACCGCAGCTTGGAGAATTTTTTTTCAGTATATAACCATGTAAATCAACCTTTTTAAGATCTTCCAGGCGATTTTCAGTGTAAGATCTCATCATACGGGTGTAATCTGTGCCGGATTTATGTCCGATCAATCGTGGATCCTCAGCATCACCTACCAGCCGGATGTTTTCCCGCGGTATCTCCATTCCCATCTCAACCTCCGGACAGACCGGCACCCATTCAAAATATCGTCCGAGTGTCTGTGTGATATAATTATCGTGTTTATGGCCGCCATCGAACCGTACTTTCATACCCAGCAGACAGCTGCTTATACCGACTTTTATACCTGTTTCAAGAGGAGATTTACCGGCATTCATAGTTTTTTCCCCAGACTGGCATGATCTTCCACACTATAACCGATATGCTGGTAAAATTTTATCACTCCGGAGTTGCCAGACCTCACCTGCAGGTTAATTTTTATGCAACCCTGTTTTGTAAGGATCGACTCGATCGCTTCCATCATTTTTTTTCCAAAACCATGTGACCTGAACAGCGGATTTACTGCCAGATGATATATCCAACCGCGAAATCCATCATAGCCACCAAGAACCGTGGCGACGACCTTTTTATCCAGAAGGCCCACAAGAAATAGATCCCGTTGCTTTTGCATTTTTCTGGCGATAACGGCAGCAGGATCATTCCAGGGCGGATCGTCGGGAAAGACATCTTTCCAGAGTGCGATTACCCCCTGGCGATCCCGGCTATAGAATTTCCGTATGTTAAATCGGGAGGATTCTCCAGTATCCAATTTGTATCCTGATCTATATGGAAAATGAATTTACTGTTTGTTTATTCTGGTTTGAGATGGCCATGCTGGCCGCACCGATGATTGTGGCAGTTCCATACGGCATAAGCATGGGATACCGGATTAATAGTTCTGCCGGCTGCATTTTTATTTTAAAACCTGTGTGCCATTGGCGAGATGCTGGATTACCATTACCTATACCTGTGCTTTACGCAAAGTTTTTTTCAGCTTGTGAATTTTTCTCCTTATTCTGTGTAAGTCCTCTCTTTTTTTGTTTTTTATCGCTTCATCGCGCTGCTTTTTCAATTGCCGAATTTCGGCTTTGATCTTTCCTTTATCGATCCCGACAATTTCATGATGAACATGCATGTCTATATTAAGTGCTTTACAAATGGCTTCGAGCAGATGCTCTTTATTGAGCTGGGTGTAGCCTTGAACGGCTTCGTGTTCAATTCCAGCCGCTATCTTACGCAGGTCGGCCACATTTTTTTTCTTAAGTTCGGCAAAAGTGAATTCCATTTGGTCCTCCAGAAAAAATTATTGATGGTTTTTAATATCGTTCATTTAAATCGCACTGTACGGTTGAGATTAACATCACCACATATACTGATCGTTCTGCCAACAGAGGCAAAACTAAATTCATCAGTTGCATCTTTACATCTGATCTAATTAAAGCACAATCGCTTTAAAATTCAATAACAAATTAAACCGCAGACAGCTTCCCAGACGATATAAACCATGTTGAATGATAAAAATATGGTGCAAATCAGGCCCGGCTGAATTACATCACGATTGATCTCTGGCGTATTACATGATATTCAAATCAGTCAGGCAAATCAGAAGTGAGTTTTAAGGCGATGGCCGATCACTTTCATGATCAGGTATACAGGGTAAAAATAAAAATGGTCAGAAGCAGATGAAAGCCGGTGGCCACCGCGAATAATTTTTTTTTGAGCTCGACAGCCCGGGCTGTATACCAGTTAACTGCCTTGCCGACAGTTAAGAACATAAAAGACATGCCTAGGAGAATAGGTGAAAATATAATGCTTAAATACGTACAGGCAAAAATCAGGATAAACAGGATTGCTGAAAATATGCGCTGGGCACTCGGCGCATTTAAACCTATTGAACCCAGGTCGAATGCAGCGAAGGCAACAGCAAACAACGCAAGCAGATCATAACCATCGCTTACTGGCATACCGGATAATAACCAGGAAAAAATACTGCCGAAAAGCAAGCCGGAAACAAAGAAAATGATGACCATAGGGCAGATTCTATGCTTCTTTCAGAATCTGAAGATCATCCGGCATATTCGGAACCATACATAGAAATTCAAATGGTTCATTTCCCACTGTCTCATACCAGTGTGGCAATCCTGCCGGTATAAAGAGCACATCGTCTTTCTGTACCACAATGACTTCCTCCCCCAGTCCGATGCGGGCCTGACCGCTCAATACGTATTGTTCGTGTTCGACGGTGTTCGTATGATTTGGCATGCTGCCCCCGGGTTCGATGCGAAATTTTCGCATGGCAAAATGCGGGGTTTCTTCGGATGCCCACAAAACCTGACGCGTTGTATTTTTACCGGCCGTGACGTTCTCCACCGGAATCTCCTTTAATCTTCTGATGGGCATGTTATTACTCCTGTCTGTTTTAATCCGGTTGAATTATTACTGTCCTGTCTGCAAAGGTGCTGCCGATTCACGGAAAAATTTTTTCTGCAGATATTCCGTCATGGTATCCTGTTTAACACTTCTGATCATATCGCCCAACTTGGCAATATCGCCTTCCATCAGGAGCTTGCCTAACTCGGCTGTGGCAACTGTACCGTCTCCGGCATAGTGATTGGGGTAACGTGCATACCACCAGATTCCCACATATGCATCTTTCAGCTGATCAAGCCGTTTGAGACTTTCTCCGCTTTGGATACCGGCTTTATCCATTCGGACCAAATCGGGCCGGTGGCTCAACATGGTTGAGGTTTCGGTCTCACCGGCATGCCCATCCTCCATGGAACGGCGCATTTGCTGGACCCTCTTTGCAATCTCCGGATCTTCTGAGGGCATAAAAAGATACACCACATATGGTTTTTCTGACTCGAGCTGGGCCTGACAGAAATAATGTAAAAAATAATTATTTCCCCCATGGCCGTTGACAAGTATGATCTTTTCAAAGCCGTTCCGACCGAGCTCATCACAGGTTTCCTGCAGGAGATCCCAGATTATCCTGTGACTGTATGCGATTGTTCCGGGCTGGTGCTTCGCCTCGAAGATCTGACCAAAATAATACTGTGGAAATACCACTGTATATTCAATTTTTGCAGCTTGTATTGCCATTTCACGCACATCGATCAAATCTGTACCCAGCGGGAGATGAGGACCATGTTTTTCAAGTATCCCGACAGGGAGCAGGATCGTTTTTTCTGATTGTTCCAGGGCATCGGCATATTCCAGCGCCGTTAGCTCCTCATATTTTATTCTGAGATCAGACTCACTTTGTCCCAGAACTGCTGAGTAAATGATTGTTAACAGGCCAAAGCTATACTTGAGAAATTTCATTACGACCTCCAGTTATTTTTTATTAACGATAGCGATATGATTTGCTGGTTACCTTTTAATTACTATAAATGGATCGATCAATTGTTTCCACAGGATATATCCGGAGCCGGTAAGATGCAGGCCGTCGTTTGAATATCTCGGATCCAGTTGTCCATCGTCTCCGGTAAATGCTTTGTACAGATCGATGTAAGTCAGTCCGTATTCGGTGGCAAGTTCTGAAATCCGCTTATTGAGTACAATGATCGAATCGGTCTTATTGACGTGGTTTTTAAATTTGGGATAGGCTGCATTCACCGGCAATACGCTCTGGACAAATATCCCGGTTGCCGGTGATTCCTGGTGTATTTTGTCCAGAATCATCCGATAGGTGTGCATGATTGAATCTACCGATTTACCCTTTGCAAGATCGTTTACGCCGATCATTAAAAAAATCTTTACCGGTTTTGATTCGGTTATCTCATTCAAACGATCCAGAACCCCATCGGTTATATCTCCGCTGATACCCCGGTTCTTAATCAACGGATTTTTGAACAACTCACCCCACTCGCATCCATCGGTTATTGAGTTTCCAACAAATACAATTTCTCCGCTATCGTTCGGCAATAATTCGAACAACGTTCTTTTTTGATAATAATAGGTTGAGAATCGGTCGTCGCCCGTATTTTTGTCCTGGGCGATTATGGTACCACTGAGGACCACCAAGCAGAGTACAAAGCGCATATTTCACCTCTTCTATTTTAGCCTGAAAATTCTGGCATGGACGGAATCATTAATTGCGAAGCTCCTTCGCAGGTAAGATAGATTCTTCCGCATCAGATATAAGGCAGATCCCCCTTTTGTGCTTTGGAAAGATTTATCAGCAGATTTTTCAGTTCATGTATAACCGCTTCAAAATACCGGCGTCCTTTTTCGGCTGTTGCGCCGGCCGGATCCCCGGAGCCAAGATCAGGATGCACCCGACGCCAGGGACGGGGTGTCCAGATACCGGGATTTCCGATGCCTTTTATCCGAAAAGGGTTTCGTCTCCCCGGTCTGGCTAAATCAGGGTGTACATGGTCCGGACACAGATGCATAAGCAGGCTGGTTTCAAGCTGACCCGCATGATCACCCGGAGGCTCAAATAATTCCCGGACAATCTCCGGGACCATCTCCAGAATATTGGCAAGGACGATTAAAACTGGGTACTGCTCCTGCAAATCACGAATATGTGGTTTGAACTCATTGCCCCCGTGGGCGTTGATGATCACCAGACGATCGATATGCTGCCGGTACATGGAATGAACCACATCCCGTAATATCAGACCGGTGGTTTTGGTTTCAAGATGGATGGTACAAATCTGGTCAAGATGCTGGGCATTGCTGCCGAACGGTACCGGCGGCAGTACAACAACCTTTGCGCCTTCGGCAGCAGCTTCCCGGGCTGCCTGATCCGCAAATACTTCCGCTTCGATGACATCTGCGGCAAAAGGCAGGTGATAATTATGTGCTTCGGTGGCTCCCCACGGCAGCAGTACAACCTCGGGGGGATTCTGGTTCAGCCAGTGATAATTAATTTCTTTGAGATTAACTGGTAGATGCGGCATAGTATTCTCCGGAATCGGCCACACTAATTTTTAGGCCTTTTACAGGATATAACGTATATTAACACCTCCTGCAATCAAGAAGGTATCACAAATGATAATCATCTGCATTTTTAAAATCAATATCATGAACCATAGACATTCTTATACCATGCCGGCCGCAGGACAGTCGGCAGAATACCGGTGAGACGTTTCATAAGATAATCAAATACCTGTTTGGACTTTGAATAAAAAATTTCAGTTTCCAGAACTATATCATAATCCCCTTTCTGCAGAATATAAAATCTTTTTCCTTCAAACTCGTATTGCCAGCCCTTTCCCGGCAGATTTGAGGTTTGCTCAAGATTTCTGTTTAAGGCATGGGAAATCAGATCACGCCATTTTGGGTTTGTTTTTAAGGTGATTCTTTGCGGAATATATAACTCACCGGTTGGATTTTCATAACGAACAGAGAGTAATCCGGGAACTATTTTCTCTTCAATTTTTAGATATGTATACTTCGAAAAGTCAATTTGTGCTTCAGAACGGGTCAATTTAAAATGATCAAGTTCCGGATTATAAATGTTCAAATCTAATATCGCTCCATCCCACAAGGATTGAATCTCAAAGGTGTGCAGGAGAAGGCTGCTTGCCATAAGGGGGATAAGATGAGGAAGCAGGGCAAGCATGATCAGAATGATTATGCACAACACTACTGATTCTATTAAACCAATATGGAATCTGTATTCTCCCATAAAAGGAATTCTGAATCAAAGAAAACCAATACCAGCTGAAATATATAGCAGATGCCCGAAGGAATTACTCCCGACATATTTGGTATTGATGCCGCTTTCCTGTTCAAACACAATGTTTTGGCATACCCTGAAATAACAGACGCATGTCAAACCACCGAACGGTAGAAAAAAGAATACCGTCATAAATGGGTAATACAAGACCAAGCTGGGCATCGATGTATAAATTATTGCTGAATTTTAACTCAGGTCCGGCTTTGAAATAGGGTGCAAGCAATGATTGCCAGATGTTCATACCGGCCTCAATGGCGGCTGCCGGCTTTGCCGAAGTTACCGGCGGCAGTGATGAACGGACGTTCAGATTTATAAACCATAAGGAAACATCATCTTCAATTGCATAGTTACGAGCAACAATCCCTGATAAAAGACGGGTGCGTATTTCGGTACCTGTTACTGTTGTATCATTGTTACCATTTATCTGCGCATAACTGAAGCCGTAAGAATTGATCTGGAGAAGAAGCAGCAAACAGGATATATATTTCATTTTATTTCTGTTTTAATAATCATGACTTCACCAAAAGCTTGGCAAATAGTAGATGATTTGATTCGCCAAATATGTTTATTTAAAACAAAAGCAGTACCGGCATAATAGTTAAGGTAAAATTCAATTTACTTTCCACTCCAGGATACCACATTGGCTGCCCGGGATGGGCCGTGCCTCTAATCTCAACGCTCTTGTACGGACTGTTTCAAAAATGACCTGATTAAATTTTCCCGGTTCGGTATTCCAGGGTTGCCCATAGTTGTAAACTGCGTGCCATTCCTCATCCACCCGGGCAAAAATCCGCCAACTCCCGGGGGGCTGTAATTCAGGGTTTTGTCCGCCGGTATGCCAGAATACACGCGCTTCGGAAAATTCTTCCGCCCGGGGAAAATCATACTGAATCCAGACAGTGGCAGCGGTATCTGTCCATAAAAAGCCATTTTGTAATGAAGGATCGGTCTTTCCATCATTTACGGCTGAAAGTCTGTTTCCCCCGGAGCTGGATACTTTTGCCGTTGTCGCTAGTGACGGCCGGTTGAGCGGCTCGGTCAGGTTATCGTCAATCGGAAGCCAGACAGCCATTTCCGTCAAACCTCTGTTTGCCCAAAGGAAATAGGGAATGCCCAGCAAATCGACGGATTCTGTTATAACTTCACCCCCTAAATATCTGCTGAAAAGACCCTGCGAGGTCACAACATTTATACCATTAAAAAGGTCGTCCCGATATGTTCCGGTAAGAACAGATTTATCTGAAACGGACAAAGGCATGACATATTGCAGCGCCTGATCCACGGATTCAAGACAATAAACGAACGGTCCGTATTGAATTGCCATCCGGGCAGAATCGGTTGCCACAGCCGGGTATGCAAGCACAAACCTCGGCTTCAGCGGCAGTTGAACGGTAATTGAATCGTCATTTTGCCAGATGCGATTAATCTGGATATAGCCCTTGTCAATGAAGAGTTCAGATGGTTGCCCGTTGACTCTGACGGTCACCGGTGCGGCTGAGACATCCTCAAATCGGTACAGATCGGAGGGAAGCACTTCATCACGCGCCCAACCGGGAATTCTAACCCGCAGCGCGAATTCTACCGGTTTGATGATCTCCAGGCGGAACCGAATTTCACCTGTCCAGGGGTAGTTAGTCCGCTGCTCCAATTTCACCGTATCTCCGTTTATCGGAATCCTGACCCGGCTGCTGGCAAATAGATTGGCGAAAATCGTATCATTTCGATAGGCGTAAAACAGACCGGGAATGACTGGCATAAAACGGCTGACATTTGTAGGGCAGCAGGCACAGGGAAACCAGGCATGGCGTTCATGATAGCCGCGGGATGCCAGGGGGTTGGGGTAAAAGAAACGATCACCGGTTTGCGAAATACCGGCCAGGAGTGCATTATAAAGGGTGCGTTCCAGAACATCGACGTATTTGCCGTCACCGGTATAGAGAAATAGTTTATGGTTCCACATGACATTAGCAATCGAGGCACAGGTTTCCTGATAACTGCTTAGATTGGGCAGGTCATAATCGTCTGAAAAACGTTCACCAAATCCCACCGATCCCAATCCACCGGTAAGGTATATTTTTTTCCCGACGACGTTTTCCCATAAGTGCATACTCGCCTGCGCATAGCTTCTGTCCTCAGAAAATACCGATACGTCGAGCATTCCGGCATACATATATGCGGCACGTACGGCATGTCCGACAGCTTCGGTCTGTTCCAGCACCGGTGCGTGATCCTGGGCATAGGTACCCCAGGAAGGTCGATTATCATGGTGACCCCGGCGGTCAAGGAAAAATTTGGCCAGAGCAAGATATACCTGTTTACCACTGATGCGATAAAGCTCCACCAATCCTGTTTCGATCACCTGGTGGCCGGGTGGAGAGTCAAGACCACCGGGTCCGAAAACCCTGGTCAGCAGATCAGCATTACGATAGGCCACATCCAGCAAGGTGCGTTTGCCGGTCGCATGGTAATGAGCGGCGGCAGCCAGAAACAGGTGACCCGCATTGTAAAGCTCATGGCTCCAGGCCAGTTTCGACCATCTTTTGCTGCCGGATCGCCGGTCGAGCCATTCGGGATTATTTCGCCGTGCAGTATACAGGTAACCGTCCGGTTCCTGCGCGGCTGCAATCGTTTCAATCAAGGTGTCCAGAATACTATCGAGATCTGTATCGTGATGGCAGGAAAGCCAGATGGACATACCTTCGATCAACTTAAAAACATCGGAATCATCGAAGGGGTAGATGCCGCTTTGTTCGCCGGTTATCTTTCCTGATGCAATCGCGAAATTTGCCATCCGCCCGGTTTCGACGCATTGATTCAGAACGTGCGGCAATGTGGTCTTGCGGAATATTTCAAGCCGGGGCTGCCAGAATGTATCGTCCAGCTGGATATCAGCCGGTGAAACCGACGTAACCGGATATCCACCGGATTGATTCTGATGACAACCAGTCATCCATGCGCTATGAACCAGGATAAATGCAAGTTTAAAGCAGAAAAATAGGAAAAATGTGAAGATGTTCTTTTTTATCCGGCCGTCTGTTTTCGCCCTGACACTGGCATGATTCTGCTTTGACGTAACGCTGTTTACCGGATTTTTATGGTTCATAGATCATCTTTCTAGTCATGCCACCGTCAACGATAAAATTTTGCCCGGTGATAAACCCGGCATTACCTGAAATAAGAAAAGCCACCAGGTTAGCAATATCTGAGGGCTCTCCCACACGGCCCGCCGGGTGTTGTTCGTGGTCCAGCTTGGATAATTTTACTGCTTTTAAATTGACACTTTTTTGCCAGGTTGATACATCAATCCATCCCGGACTGATACAATTCACCCGTACTTCCGGTCCGCAGCTGATCGCGAGCGCGTGCGTAAATCCCAAAATGCCGGCCTTGGAGGAGGCATAGGCTTCGCTGTTCGGTTCCGATTGAAGCGCCCTGGTCGAGGCAATATTGACGATGGCGCCCTGGTTTTTTCTGAGCTGCGGAAGGCTGTATTTACAGGTCAGGAATATCCCTGTGAGATTGGTCCCGATAACCCGGCCCCATTCCGATAAAGCGAGTTCCTCGATCGGTGTGTTAAACGGATAGGAAATTCCGGCGTTATTGATTAAGGCGCTTAGGTGAGCCCCGGTCTTAAGAATTCGGTCAATGCCGTTTTGTACCGAGGATTCATCAGAAACGTCCATTTCAATATATATGATCTCTCCGATCGCAGCGAAAGTTTCTGATATTTCCAGGCCGGCTTCACGATCGATATCACAAACCGCTACCCGATATCCCTCCTCGAGGAGTTTTCGTGTTATACCTTTACCGATACCCTGAGCACCCCCGGTTACAATAGCAGTCCGGTTCATAGGTACATATCCAAAAGTGATTCGAACTAAAGTTTAATTAATATAGGTGTTGTCTCTATGCGATGCCAATAAAATCAGAGCGCAGTGTTTAAGACAAGTATATTATATTGAAACGTTGGTGTGTGAAATTGTACAAGCCGGAATTAATTTTTAAGGTAATAATGGACAAATTCTGACGCGTTTATAAATATTGTTAAACCTGCTCGATCAAAATCCGTAACCCGATCAGGATCAGGATCACCCCCCCGAACAGTTCCACCCTCTTTCCAAAAATACTTCCGAGCTTTCTGCCCAGCTTGATACCGACTACCGACAACACACCCGTTACGATGCCAATAATGATGCTGGGATACCAGATATTTATTTGCAGCATTGCCAGGCTAAGTCCAATGGCAAAAGCATCTATGCTGGTCGCGAAGGAAAGTATAACCAGATTTATCCCTTTGGACGGATCCTGCTGAAAAGCTTTTGGAAATTCACCTTTGGCAGCATAAATCATTTTTCCGCCCACAAAGAGCAGAAGACCGGCGGCGATCCAGTGATCAAATGTTTGAAAAAATGGTGCAATTGCATAGCCAAAAAACCAGCCCAAAACAGGCATCAGAAACTGGAAAAGGCCGAAATGAAATGAAAGACGAAACGTTGCACGTTTACTTTTAAGATGATTTGAAGCGCCCGATGCAAGTGAGACCGCAAATGCATCCATTGCCAGACCGAAGGCAATAATCAGAATTTCCAGATTGTTCATTACAACTATATTATACTCTTAACTACTATTACAGAATACTACCAGTACACTAAATCTGGTTAATAATTACGATCATGGGCTGTCAGAATATATGCCTGCCTGATCCAGCTGATCAGCAGTTCGTCAACTTCATCCGGATGATGAATTTCCAGAAAATGAAGCACCCGGTTGCGTGATATTTGAAACGATTTATCAATACGAGGATGTGCAACGGAATCTTTCATTTGAAATTCAAGCTGCACCGATACACGCCTTAGCTTGATCGACAGGAATGTAGCACCATTTTTGACCTGTACTGCCGTTTTGACAGGATTTAATGTGAAGGGGCCGAATGTATCGATATGCTCCAGGAGCCGATTGTAAATCGTTTGTACATGGGGTTCTTTGTTGCGCAAATGTATCTCGACCGGAACAATTGCACAGGAATGTTCCTGATTTTTGTTGCGGAAGGATTTATTGCATGTGGGGCAGTTCCATACCATCAGTTATCTTTATGTATTCTGTCCAGGCTGGGCGGTCATTACCTGGGAAGCCTCAGACTTGCTCCAAAGTTTATGAACTGATCCACAGCCAGATCACTAAGTGCGAACCCATATGAGGTATCCAGCTGTAGATTTGCTATTATCCGATAGGTCATACCCAGGTCCACCAAATGTGCCGGTTTGCTATTGCCGGAAATACGTCCGAATGATTCAACAAAAATCCCGATTTTTGGCATAATATCAGAACCGAGGGAAAAACTGTAACGAAATATATGGTCATCATTTTCAAATAACCGAAATCCCAGATTGGATGAAAATCCCAGCCAGCTGGTAAATGTATATCGGCTGGCAACTACTAAACCCGGTACCAGATTATCAGATATAAAACTTTTATTTCCAATGGGTAAGAACAGGTTCAGCAACAGCGCAGTTTCAGGAATAAATCCATCCTCATCAGCCAGAAAGATTTTTGAGGATATCAGAACGTTTGCAAGTCCGGATTTTTCAGTAATTGTCTTACCTTCTTTTATCCGTTGAATGGTAAATCCGGCTCCAAGACGAAATTCAATGTTATCCGAAAATCCATATCGAAATAACGATGTACCCAGACTATATGAATCTACGTAGCTATCATTCTCAGACATACCAGGCGTATCGCTTTCAAGTAATATGCCCGTTTCGAGCTGGAAATAGCCTTCAGGTAGCAGAGTTGGAGCTTCAGTCTGATCGGGCCGGTCTGTGGATAGGGGAGGCCTCTCGGTTTGTGCCGGAACAGAGAGATACCCTGCCTTGAGCAGGATTAAAATTGGTATTATTTTCCTTCTCATGAATATGCTCTGGTATC
>WOR8_10002519_pt1 | contig 27080 bp, 28 predicted proteins | sample DeeMarSeWOR38_10_FD_19890 | JGI IMG/M metagenome (IMG submission 19890) | reverse complement strand
TAGCTTAAGCTGAAAGTCGCCTTCGAATTCTCTTTTGCTTCCAAATCCAACAGCGCATCGCTTCCTTTTTGAAGCGTTATTGTTGCACCCATCAAGTCGCCTGAAGCATTAAGAAGCAGTTTCTCTGGATCCGCCTCTATTCGAACGTGGTCACTTACGAGCTGCGCGTCTTCTATCGCTTGGCTCAGTCCTTGAGTTGTGGTTTTAGCTTTTATGTTGAAGGCTATTTTCGGTGTCGGAACCTCTTCTTCTGATGCTTCAAGCGTGGGCATGTTGAAGTTACGGCTGTATTTTCCTGTTATTTTGATTTGAAGACGCCCAGTTTTATCGTCGAGAGACAACTCTACGGCCTCATCCTTGCCAGCTCGTTTAAGCAGCTTCAACAACTCGCTTATGTTTATGCACATTTTTGAAGAAGTTTCACACACGTATTCTTCAAAGATTGTTTTAGGCCATTCGAAATCAATCATGGCAACCCGAGAAGGGTCCATTGCCCGCAGTTTCAACCCTTCGGGTTCAATTTTAAAGGTGGCTTCATCTACAAGAATAGAAATGGCTGCAACCATGTCTCTCAAGAGTTTAGCGTCAGATACTTTGAGCTTAAACATGTCCTTTTTCCTCGCTTAATGCTACACAGAGATGTTATTAAGATTTTAGGCACTTAAGCATAATGCTGATAGATAAAAATTTTCTTAAAAAAAACGTCGGTTAGCAACTCCGACAGGTGTGGCTATGGCTAAATATCAGCTGTATTCTCTGAACGTATAGTTGCATTTTGTGCAACGTAGGAACTGGGTCGAAGATTCATCAGCGCTTCTCGTCTGAACTTGCCAAACGTAAGCAGTGTTGTTTCCGCATTTGGGGCATTCTATTCTAACGGTAGGTAATGTGCGAAGCTTTTGCTCTTCCTTACCGATTACGGCTACGAACTTTTGGGGATTATGCTGGATCACCTTGCCGATTTTGGGTTCGACCTTATTGTTTGATTCCTTCTTTTGGTATCCGCATTTCGGACAGACAAGAGTTAAGGATCCGGCTTTGGGAGCCTTCGGTTTTTTAAATTCGAGGCGAGAACCACATTTCGGACAGAACTCCATATCTCACTACTCCTTTATACGTTTTGGATTCCCTTTGCGCGGTCTCTTTTAAATTTTTCTAATTCTGAGTCTATAGACTGCTGATCCCAGAGGCAATAAGATGTGCAACACGTAATGCTTCTGGAATGTTGCTTCGCGTTGAAGTCAACCGCAAGATTTTTTGAGCGTCTTCTTTTGACACACCAGCGGTTTGCATGTAGACCGTCGCTTTCTCGCTTCTAGTGGAGACTTTAATAGGTTCTCCCGCGTTAAGAATTGCTTTCCAGCGTTCTTCACTGTTAGGCAGGTTTTGGAGCGCTTTGCGGATGTCTGCGAGGTCAGGTTTTTCGCGTGTAACTGTTATGACAGGCAGCTTCGTAGCCGCATGGAGCGCTTGAACATCCACTATGTTGAAGCCAGCGAATGTTATACCATTTAACATTATCACCCGCAACTGCTTATAGTGAGGTGAATTGGTTATCATTGATGATATCTCTCGGGTACCATCGAAACCATCTATTGCTATTTTGGTATGCATTACTCCATCGAGCCAGTAGCCGCCTCTGAAGACCACGCCGATGACCGGAACTTGACCTTTCACGTGTGGGATGAAAGAACCATCATCTACTCCCAGAACTCGGATTTCTGGTTTTATAACACGAAAGTTTTTGCGGTCCAAAAGAATTTTCCCTGAAAGTTTGGATGTTAGGTATTTTGTGGGCGAGTTATAAGTTTAGTGTGTTTTCCGAGTTCTAAAACGCTGTGATCCACAAAACACTCGATAGCATGTTGCAAGCATTAGAATAGGCAATGCAACGAAAAGGTGAAAAGGAAGGATGATGAACTATGAGTTTGATGGTGATGTTCAGATGAGTGAAGTGAATTTAGCTACAATACAGTTGAATGGGGAAAAGCAGAGTTTCGTTCTAGCCGAGAAGGATTTCAAGACTGGAAGCAGAGGTTACCATGCACAGGGAAAAATGCGGATTGGAGAAAAAGGCTACCAAATAAACATCTTGTGCGTGGAAATAGGCTCAAAACCGAAAGAAAAACAAAAGTAGATCGCTTTTACTGGATGCTCAACGCCATTTCTCGAGGAAATTCCCTGCTTTCGCGCTCAGCGTTCTTCTGGAACTGCCCAGCTGCCTTTCAACAAACTCAAGCACTTTCTTCTCTTCTTTTTCTTCAAGTTTGTCAAAAAACAAGTCAAACGTCTTAATCGCGTTTTCAGCAATAACGCGTTTGCATTCTTCCGTTAAGTGAGGAGTCACAGAAACATTCTCAACCTTCAGAAGTTTAGCCGTAATTCTAGGAATAAGATAAGGTTTTGCTAACGCGATTTTACCAGAATTACCAACCGTGTTAGCCACAGTAACCATATACTCGTTGTTCAGGAAGCTGTAGTACTTGTCGAATACGACGTCAAACTTGTGTTTCTCATCAACCTTCGCTAGATTCGCAAGTATCGCCAAGGCATTCCACGTTAAAATCCGATACTTGCTTTCCAGAAGTCCAATGAACGCATCCATGTAAGGATAAAGTCGCTCTGGACGCTCCGCGCTCAAATCCATTAACACCTTTCCACAGCTGTACCGAACAGTCGCTTTCGGCGAACGAGTGCCCTCGAGCAGCACCGGAAGCAAACTAAAATCCTGCTCAACTTGCTGGCGCAATCCATCTTTAGTCAACGTCTTATCTGCAAGCTTCAGCAACAACTCATTACCCATACAAAACCTTCCTATACGAAGATCTAAGCGCGACAACCCTTAAAAATTTTTAAGGGTCACAAGACGCTCATGATTTCAAATAAATTCCTACAAGTTTCAGCAATACAAATGGCAACAGAGACTGGTTTTTGACCATTCTCATCAAGGGATTTGAGCGAGAAGATTAGAGGAGACTAATATCAAACTGTCTAAGAAATAGCAAGATAAACAAAGTGAACGCTGTTAAACATGCTTCTACACTTGCGGTGTAAACGCCTTTATTGTGTAATGTTGGTTGCGACTACGTTTTTAATTCGGTTGGCAATTGTGGTACCGAGAAGTTTTGTTACGTCTCCGATGGCATCTTCCACTCCGGGATCATAAGGGATTCCCGCTAAAAACTTCAATCCGAGCTTTTCAGTCTCTCGTTCGATGTTGGTTGCGCTGCTCATTTTAATGTTTTCCAAGACACCGATTATTGGAATCTTTAAATCCTGCAACAACCGAACCTGCTTCTTCACGGTTTCAAAAGCCAAAAGCGAAGGAGTAGTCACTATTAAGAACTCTATTCGCTTCACCAGCCTCACAAGGTCAAGCACCGCGTCGCCTATACCAGGCGGCATGTCAAGGATGAGAAAATCCAGTTTACCCCACTGCGTTACAGCAAGCAACTCAATGAGCGCGTTTGAAACGTCTGCCCCACGCAACGGAGCAACTTGGTCGCCGGAAAATTGGATAAGCGACATGATCGCTATGCCCTTAACGACTGGCGGGATTATGCCCTTGTTCTCTTTCGGCTGGGCGTCTTTGACGCCCATAATCAAGTGAGTGCATGGACTGGTGAAGTCCAAGTCAAAGAGACCGACTTTGCAACCTCTTTGAGTAAGTGTCAACGCGAGTGTGGTTGCAACGAGGCTTTTGCCTACGCCACCTTTTCCGCTTGAAACGGCTATGATTCTGCTTGTTCGCCTCAGCCTTTCGTTTATCACAGTTGTCCGCGGATCCACCTTGTTCATCGCACTCCTTTTATGTTTTCAAGCCATACTCCACGACCTTCTACTATTTCAAAGTCTGGACTGCCACATTTCGGACATTTAATGTAAGAGTGCGCTACTTCAGGAACGAAGTGTATAGCCTCTGCGGTATCCTCAGCTAGTTTGCTTTTGCTGAAAACCCAAGCCTGTTCGCAGACGCGGCACTTAAGCGATGTCTTCGCCGTTGAAATGTGGAACTTTGCGTTTTTAAAGTTGGATGGCTTAAGCTGTGAAAGCGCAAAATAGAATATATCCTGTTCTACCTGTTGCAGCTCACCAATTTTGATGTTTACTTCTCTGATTTCTTTCAGTTTTTCTCTTTCAGCGATCTGCTGTGCGGCCGTAATTACTGCTTCAGCCAAAGCCCATTCATGCATAAACAGCCTAAAGGAACAGCAGTTTAAAAGAATATTGCAGACGCTTGGATGGTAAACGGAGATTGTTGGTAAGAGTTATTAACTGAAAATGCGTTTAGCATAGGCTATGCCGGATAAAGTTCATTGTGCGCATATCCTTGTTAAGTCTGAGAGTGAAGCAAAAGCTGTGTTGGAGCGGTTGAAGAAGGGGGAGAAGTTCGGGAATGTTGCCCGTGCAGTTTCTCGTTGTCCTTCAGGGAAAAAAAGAGGCGACTTGGGGACGTTCACACGCGGCAAAATGGTTAAGGAGTTTGAGACCGCTGCTTTCGCACTTCAGAAAGGCCAGCTTTCAGGTATTGTGGAGACACAGTTTGGCTACCACATAATCAAGCGATTAGAATAGAAATTTTAACTATGTTGATCTGAGAAGAATATGTCTTCTGCAGATATATTTATATCCGATGTTCCACACAAACTATAAGCATACAGCTTGTTATATCCGTAAATCATAAGCGAGGCATAGAAGCCGAATATGAGGAAAGTTAAATGGCGCAGCAAAAAATCGAAATCAAGATAAGCGGAATGCACTGCGCTGCTTGCGCACAAACAATCCAGAAAGCGCTATTAAATGAGGAGGGAGTAACAGAAGCACGAGTGAACCTCACCACGGAAACCGCCTATGTTGAGTACGACGACGAAAAAACCAACGAAGAAAAACTGAAGGGAGTTGTCAAAAACACAGGCTACGATGTAGCCGAAGAGCTGGAGACTTCTACAATACGTATTGGAGGAATGACTTGCGCCTCCTGCTCACAAGCCATAACCAAGTCACTAATTAATACTGAAGGCGTCAAAGACGCCAACGTTAACTTAGCGACTGAAAAGGCAACCGTAAGCTTCTATCCTAAGAAAACAAGCTACGCAAAAATCAAGAAAGCCATAGAAGATACAGGTTACCAAGTTCTCGAAAGAGAAGCTAAGAAAGCAAGATTTGAGGAAGAAGCACTCCGCGAACAGAAAACCTTGGCAACTGCCAAGAACAAAGCCCTCATCGCATGGGCATTAACCATCCCAATCATGCTTTGGATGATACCCGAGATGTTCTTCGGAGTGGCATGGCCTAACTCGACAGTTTTCAACATAGGAATGATAGCCCTGGCCGCACCCACAATCTTCATCCCAGGATGGGCAACCTACAGGTCAGCTGCCAAAGCCATCTGGCACCGTAACGCCAACATGGACGTGCTAATCATGCTGGGCACGCTGGCGTCCTTCCTAACTGGACCGCCCTCATTCTTTGCACCACTAGCCAACTACGCAGGAGTAGGCGCCATGATAATGTCCTTCCACCTTACAGGCAGATACGTCGAAGCCAAAGCCAAAGGGCGCGCGTCACAAGCCATAAGACGGCTTCTCGAATTGGAGGCGAAAACAGCGAGAATCATCAAAGAAGGCAAAGAAGTCGAAGTTCCCATAGGCGAAGTCGAAAAAGGCGACATAATGATAGTGCGCCCAGGAGAAAAAATCCCCACTGACGGAGCAGTAGAAGAAGGCGAGAGCGGAGTTGACGAGTCAATGGCTACGGGCGAATCCATGCCGGTTCAGAAAAAGCCAGGAGACACAGTTATCGGCGCCACCATAAACCAGCGCGGACTCCTAAAAATCAAGGCAACAAAGGTCGGAGAAGACACTTTTCTTTCTCAGGTCATCAAAATGGTGGAGCAAGCCCAAGGCTCGAAAGTGCCCATACAAGAATTCGCAGACCGCGTAACCAGCTACTTCGTCCCGACTGTACTAGCCTTGGCGTTGGCAACGTTTGTCATGTGGCTGGCGCTTCCAACAGCGATAGGTAGCGTCGGTGTCTGGGCAAGCCAGTTCCTGCCTTGGGTTGACCCAACACTAGGTGTAGTCTCACTGTCTATATTTGCAACAGTGGCAACGCTTGTTATCGCTTGTCCCTGTGCTCTCGGACTGGCAACACCAACAGTACTTATGGTTGGAAGCGGCATGGGCGCTGAGAACGGCGTTCTCATCAGACGCGGAGAAGCAATCCAAACCCTCAGAGACGTCAAAGTAATGGTTTTCGACAAAACAGGCACAATCACCAAAGGACAACCCGAAGTAACCGACATAGTCGCAGCCGAAGGATATAGCAAAAAAGAAGTGCTGAGGCTTGCAGCCAGCGTCGAAAAAGGCTCCGAGCACCCACTCGCCGAAGCAATAATACGGAAAGCCGAAGCTGAAGGACATGAATTAGCCACGTTAGAGAGGTTTGAGTCGGTAACGGGCAGAGGCATAAAAGCCGAAATTGAAGGGAACCGCGAAGTGCTGGTTGGCAACAGGAAGCTTATGAATGAGACAGGAATCGACTACAGAGGCTTGGAATTGGAGCTTAAGCGGTTGGAGGAAGAAGCGAAAACGATTATGCTTGTCGCTGAGAATAGCAAGTGCGTAGGGGTAGTTGCGGAAGCTGACACGCTCAAAGAGGACTCTGTGGAGGCTATTAAGGAGCTGGAGAAGTTGGGACTGCAGACTGCTATGCTGACGGGGGATAATAGGCGAACTGCGGAAGCCATCGCTAGGAAAGCCGGCATATCCAAGGTGTTGGCTGAGGTGCTACCAGACAAGAAGGTAGCGGAGATTAGCAGGCTCCAACAAGAGGTAGGGCTTGTAGCTATGGTTGGTGATGGAATAAACGATGCGCCAGCTCTTACGCAAGCGAACGTAGGCATTGCAATAGGCACTGGTACTGACATAGCTATCGAAGCTGGCGACGTGGTGCTGGTAAGGGGCAACCTGTCAGACGTAGTTAGCCCATCCCGTTATAGCTGAGGTGGCTATGGCTTTCAGTTCGGTAACTGTGGTTACAAACGCAAATCTTCTGAGGCGGGCGAACGTGCGACCGAACTATAAAAAAAGGGAGGTGAAATGATGGCTAAAGATCTTGTCTGTGGAATGGACGTGGATGAAAAAACCGCGCAGTACATGACGACGTACAAAGGTAAGACCTACTACTTCTGCGCGCCAGGATGCAAGAAAACATTCGAAGCGAATCCTGAAAAATACGTTGGTGGTTCTTCAGGACATTCAAGTCACGACTGCTGCTGTGGAGGCCACTGATATGCACTTCTCCCAATGCTTAAGAAGCAATTTTCTCCTTTAATTTCTGGGTTTTGTCTTTTTCCAAGGCTTTTTCAACCTCTTCTCGTATAGTGAAGCCACCTATGTGCAAAATGGGTTCTTTCGTTTCCGGATCTGTGACCATAGTGGCTGTGCACGGATAGCTGTGATGTGCCTTAGCGATAGCGTCGTACAAAACGTCTTTTTTAGTGGAGACGCCCGCAAGTTTTCGTGCTATGTACCATGTGGAGCCACATGGGGCGCTTCGCCTGACAGCTGCATACTCAATGACCTCGTCTTTGCCGATTTTCATGGTGGAAATCTCCAGCAACGGACGCCCTACATTAGTCTCTTCGATGAAGCTTGCTATTGAGGGCTTGTTTTTCTCAGGTTCAAGCGAGCAGAAAGGCTTCGGAAAGGCGGCTTCAATTCCGAGCTCCCGGCACTTCTCTTCCAGCTGCTTCCTTATGCCCATTGGCACTTCTTGCCAATCTTCTACAGGTGCGATTAGAGCTTTGATACCCGCGTTCTTTATTTGCTGAGGCAATTCTAGCAACAGGTCTTTATGCAGTCCCGATGCCAAGCATATGTCGGCTTTAGGCAGTCTCCGCGGCATGTATTCTTCAGGGTTGTCGATAAAGGCTGGCAGCTCTGTGGGATCGGGAAGTTGGATGGCGGCGCGAACGTTGCGCACGAAGCTGTAGACATTATATTTGCAGGATTCGCAATAAAGCCCACATGACTGGCAGAAACACGGGTCATTGATAAGGTTTCGGATCACGCGTTCCATGAAGTCTTTGCTGTAGATGAAGACTAATGAGATGCCTTGTTTGCGGCTTGCCTGGCTCATGCTTTGGAGCTCCTAAAACGCTCCGAGAAGAACATGCTCCGCGAACAAATCTTCGTTGAACGCACCCAGAAACTCGATTTTCTCATTGATTATGATTTTCGGGACGCCCACAACTGCGTACTTCTGGGCGAGATGCGGGAATTCGCTGCCGTCTATGACGTCTGCCCGCACCAATTCGCTTTCAACAGCCAACTTGTGCGCAACTGCTGCAGCCACAGGGCAGTGGTTGCAAGTTAAACTTACGAAAACTTGAATGTGCACAGGCGCCTTGACTTCCGCGAGAATGCTTTTTGTCTTTTCGGTCAGGTCGGTTTTGCCCTTTGAGACGTTTATGACTGCTTCTATCAAGGTTTGCAATTCGTAGCCGTAAGGTATGCCGTAAATTCTCACGCCGTAGTCTTTTTCACCAATAATTGCAAGTGCAGGAATCTTGTCGATGCTGTATTCTTTGGCTTTCTGGGCGTCAGCTGCGAAATCGTAAACTTCGACCGAGATTTTGTTGCTCAAAGTTGCTAATTCTTGGACTAGTTCCCGCGTGTCAGAGCAGAACCTGCACTCTATTTCTTGGGTGAACATCAAGATTTTCACTGAGTATTCAAGTTTCTCTTCGAAATCTTTTTTTAGTAATTCTTTCTTGTCATCAGGGATCAAACCCACGCTGTCTACCTCCAAAACACTGCTTTTTACTTTTCCGAGGCAAGACTAATCTTACTTCATCAATACGAAGTTTTCCTCACATATTATCTTTGCGTGTTTTTTGCATGCTTTGCCCCTTCCTGCGATGTGTTGGACGAAAGCCATATAAGAGTTTGTGAGTATGGAGTTTTTTACTGGTTTTAAAGAAAAATAGTGAGTTGTCAAATTGGTTGAAGGTTTCCAGATTATTCTTGATGACGGGTATTCTCACGCTATAGTTGTTGATTTGCCTCGCGATTTGGGAACTGGTTTGGGACCTACATCGCTTGAGATTTGTGTAATGAGCCATGCGGGCTGCTACGTGACCATCTGTGCATTGACAGCCAAGAAAATGCGGATTCCTCTGAAAGAGTTAACGGCTAAAGTGGAAGCTGTGAAAACTGATGAGGCAAGTACCATAACTGAAGAAACTTTCGACATCGAAATTAAGGCAGATGCGCCCCCGGATAGAATTCAAAGGCTTCACGAGTTGACGGTGAAGAACTGTCCTGTTGATATACTCCTAAAGAAGGCTGGCGTTAAAATCGAGTATAACGTAAAAACCTGAAAGGGTGAAAATTGAATGAACAAAGTATCTTTAGCTGAAGGAATAGAATGGGTTGGAGTCGTTGATTGGAATATCCGTGATTTTCACGGCTACATAACGCGAAGAGGAACAAGCTACAACTCCTATCTCATTCGAGACGAGAAAACAGCCCTTGTAGACACCGTAAAACACACATTTTCAAGCGAACTTCTCCAGAACATCGGTGAAATTGTAGATCCTACAAAAATTGACTACATAATAATCAACCACGTGGAAATGGACCACTCAAGCAGTCTACCCATAGTCGCTAAGTATGCAAAAAACGCTACTATAGTTGCATCTCAACGAGGAAAGAACGCGATAATCGAACACTATGGCGCAGACTTCAACATCCAAGTGGTAACAACAGGTGACACACTGAAGCTTGGAAAGCGAACGCTCAGTTTTCTTGAGGCGCCTATGCTACATTGGCCTGACAGCATGTTCACATATGTGGTTGAAGATAAAATTCTCATGCCAAACGATGCTTTCGGACAGCATCTTGCCTCTTCGCAACGGTTCGATGACGAGGTTGACCCGCACGTGTTAATGGAAGAAGCTGCAACTTACTATGCTAACATTTTGATGCCTTTGGCACCGCTTATAACCCGCAAGATTCAAGAAGTAGTACAGATGGGCATACCCATCGAAATGATAGCGCCGAGTCACGGTGTAATCTGGCGTTCAGACCCCTCTAAAATAATCGAAGCTTACTCTGACTGGAGTGCAAACGCCTCCAAGAACAAGGTAGTTATAATTTTTGACACCATGTGGGGTAGCACCGATAAGATGGCACATGCAATAGCTGAGGGCGTAGTCAGCCGAGGGGTCGATGTGAAACTTTTAAAGCTTAGAGCAGCAAACCGCACAGAAGCCATGACCGAAATTCTAGACTCCAAAGCAGTGGTTGTGGGTTCACCTACACTTAACAATGGCATGTTCCCCACCATAGGCTCCTTCCTCACCTACGCAACAGGTTTGAAGCCAAGAGGCAAACTCTGGGGGTTCTTTGGTTCTTACGGTTGGGGAGGCGGCGGAGTTAAAAACATGATTGAAATGGCACAGAAAGCGGGCTTTCAAGTCAACGAAACAAGCATAGAAGTGAAGTACGTTCCAGAAAGCGAGGACCTGAAGAAATGCTTTGAGTTCGGGCAGCAGTTGGCAACGAAAATCAAAGCCTAAACTTTTTATTCTTTTTTCCGCTCAATTTTTCACCCTAATTCTGTTTGCCAAGAAATATTAAGTAAGAGTACTCAGAGCATATCCGACCGGCTAGAAGCTAATAACTCCGAGCAAAACGCTCTTTTCAGCCATCAAAATCCATATAAAAGAACCCCAATTCTCTTTGAATCTCTTTTTCTAAATTCATAAATTCTTTAAGCATAATTCGCATACGTTATTGAAGGTTTGACCCTAATTTGCTACTCCAAGATATCCAAGATTGGTTGTATACCTTTGCGACCCAATATGGATATCTAGGCATTTTTCTCATCAGTCTCCTGGGCGCCACGGCGATTTTTATTCCAATTCCCTACACAGTGGTAATATTCATTCTAGGTGGTCTGCTAGACAATGGCAACTGGGTTTTTGAACCATTATGGATTGCGGTTGCAGCTGGAGCAGGCGCAGCCATAGGTGAATTCTCAGGTTATCTAATAGGTTTCGGAGGAAGAAAGGTCTTCGGCGAAAAATACAAGAAAAGAATGGATTTCTTGACGAAACTCTTCAAAAAATATGGAACAATTGCAATTTTTATTTTTGCTTTGACTCCTCTGCCGGATGATTTGCTCTTTATCCCATTAGGCGTTATGCGCTATAGTTTGCTTCGTGCATTTGTTCCAGCAATTCTGGGCAAATTCCTTTCCAACCTTATAATAGCCTACAGTGGTCGTTTGTCTCTGGAAATTGTCAGCGCCCTCTTTGGCGTGGAAGGCGAAGGAACCTCTCTTCTGGTTGGCACCATCATCGGAATAGTGCTTTTGGTTATTGTTTTCATAATAATGTTCAAGTTAGATTGGGAAAAACACTTCTCGAAATACATAGATGAGCCAAAGAACAGCGATGAGAACTCTGATAACGCAGCAGTCGCAGAAAAATCGGACTGGCGCACGATGAAACCAAAACGCTAACTTTAAAATTGCTTGGCCCCACTTTACGAGTGGGCAAAAAAATTGAGGGTGACAGCTGACTTACATATTCATAGCCGTTACAGTAGAGCCACAAGTCAGCAGATGAGAATCACTGAAATCGCTCGTTTCGCAAAGATTAAGGGCTTGAATCTCGTAGGCACTGGAGATTTTACGCATCCAGAATGGCTTAAGGAAATAAAGGAAACCTTGGTTCCTGAACCTGGCACTGACCTATACAAAGTTGCCGCCAACGCAGATTCATCAGTGCGGTTTATGTTGACAACAGAAGTATGCACAATATTCGATTTTGAGAACACGGTGAAGAAGGTTCATCACGTTATCTTAACTCCTCGTTTAGAAACCGTTATTCAAATCAACGAGGCGCTTAAACGATATGGCGATTTAGCCGCAGATGGCAGACCCATGCTCAACATGACTGCTGCGCAGTTGGTTGAAGAGGTTATGGCGACTTCAAGTGAGAATCTCGTTTTTCCAGCTCATGTTTGGACACCTTGGTTCAGCGTTTTTGGCGCTTTCAGCGGTTTCGACAGCATCGAAGAATGCTACCAAGACATGACCAAGCACATTCACGCATTGGAAACAGGACTTTCATCCGATCCTGCTATGAACTGGCGCTTGAGCATGCTTGACCGATTCGGGTTGGTTTCGAATAGCGACTGTCACAGTTTTTGGCCTTGGCGTATTGGCAGAGAAGCTAACGTATTTGAGCTTGAAGGAATGAGTTACCACGAGGTTGTTGAAGCTGTGTGCAACAAAGATCCTGCGCGTTTCAAGTTTACTATCGAGACTGACCCTGCTTACGGAAAATATCATTGGACTGGGCACCGTAAATGCAATGTGTATCTTTCACCTCAAGAAGCCCAGAAATTCGGCAGCATCTGCCCGGTGTGCCGCAGAAAACTCACAAAAGGCGTTGAACAACGCGTTGAAGAGCTTGCTGACCGCCCGGTAAATTTTGAGCCAAATAACACGCCCGGATTCATGCGACTGCTACCTCTTTCAGAGATAATCGCGACGGTGCTGGGAGCTACTTCGCCTTCAACACAAGCGGTCTGGAAAATCTACAATTTGCTCGTTGGCAAATTCGGTGATGAGTATACCGTTCTTATAGACGCACCTAAGGATGCGCTGGCTGAAGTTGTGGACATGACGATTGCCGATGCTGTAGTTAGGGTTAGAACAGGTTCGGTTCGTGTAGTTCCTGGATACGATGGCGTTTACGGGAAACTTGTTTTAGGCGTGGCTGATCCTGTAGAAGAGCCTCGTCGTGCGAGCGTTCAACAGCTGAATCTTGCAGATTTCTGGTGACTATCGACTTTAATGGTATTTTGCGCTTTTTTGTGTCTAATGATTGGGCGGGAATGCATACTAAATCTTAAAGTTATGATGTCATTGTGTCCACCTTTGAACAACCTGCCCAGAAAAGAAGCCAATAAAATCATCCAAATTATAGGCGAAGTTTTGAACTAAGTCTTTGGAGGAGAAGCCACACTCTTCATACATAACCAACTAGAGCAGTATACTACTCTCTACGGCAAAATGACTTTTCAAAATAATGATGGCTTTGCCAAAGGACTTGAAGATTGCCTAAGCTCAGGTACCTTCGCAGTTTAAAGCAGAATCTTGGGGTACATACTGCCTATTTATGGCTCATTCAGCAAAATTGGATTTGAAATAGAATCTGAAAGATTTGAATTTTCAGTAAAATGAGAATAGTCATACGAAGAGCATAAGCACAATCTCCTCTTTTTCCAACCCCTTCTAAAATATGAATGGCAACTTGTTTTTTGCTCTTTCAAGAAGAACAAAACGATTTTATTTCCTTTTATTAATTACTCATATCTCAATCTGCTATAGAAGGTAGGATACTCATGGAAGATATTATAGCTAACCTTAACGAAGGCGCTGTCCAGAAATTCGGAGCAAAGTACTCCGAAGCCCGTGCGCAAGAAATCTACAAAACAATGCTAACTGTGAAGGAAGGGCGAGTTGAAGCTGCCAAACAGGGTATTGAAAAAGGGGTAGCACTACGTGTGCTTGTAAATGGTGCATGGGGTTTTGCATCAGTCGGTTCCCTGAATCCTGAAGTCTTGAGGGGGGCTGTTTCTGACGCTTGTAAGATGGCGAAAACGGCGAGTTTGCGACTGAAGATCCCGATAGAACTTGCGGAAACCAAAACTGTGGAAGACCACGTTCAGCTAAAGTCTAAGAAAAAACCATCGACGATTCTCATGGAGAACAAGATAAACACTGCTTTGACGATAAACAAAACGACTTTAGGCTACGACAAGCGAGTCAAAAGCTGCACCATAGATTATTTGGACTTGACTGGAACTAACTATTTTGCGAACAGCGAAGGCACAAGCATAGAGCAAGACAACCTCTACGTTTGGTCAAGAATAACAGCATCAGCTGCGAGCAAAGGTGTTTTCACCTTCAGCAGGGAAGAAATAGGTTCCACAGCGGGCTATGAAGTATTCGATGTGGAGACGCCTGAAATGATAGGTGAAAAAGTGGCAAATCGCGCAATCGAACAGCTTGGGGCTAAGCCTCCTAAGGGCGGCAAATCTCAGGTGGTGCTTGGACCCAACGTCGTAGGCGTTTTCGTCCACGAGGCTTTCGGACATCTTGCTGAAGCTGATCTAGCATTAGCTGGAGGCGTATTACAGAATAATTTCGGAAAAAAGATAGGGTCAGACCTCATAACATTTTATGACGATGGAACAATAGATGGTGCCTTCGGCTCTTTCAAGTATGATGACGAAGGGGTTCCAACTCAAAAAACGCTTCTCATAAAAGACGGTGTAGTTAAAGGTTTAATGCATAACCGCGAAACCGCGCAAAAATTCAATGTTGAACCCACGGGCAACGCGAGAGCCGAGAACTTTCGAGTAGAACCAATAATTCGCATGCGCAACACGTTCATGGCTCCAAGAGACCATTCTCTCGAAGAGTTGGCTGAAGACATTCGTTCCGGTTATTACTTCAAAAGCTTCAGAGGAGGGCAAGCCAACCTAGACGGCACGTTTCAAGTAGGCATCCAAGAAGCCTACGAGATAATAAACGGTGAAATAGGAGACCCTGTCCGCGGTGCTTCTATAAGCGGCAACACTCTAGAAACTCTCTTTGAGGTTGACGCTGTTGGAAAAGACTTTGAGCTGTGGCCAGGTAGGTGCGGGAAAGGTCAAACCGCCTTCGTATGCGACGGCGGACCGCACATAAGAGTCAAAGAGGTGATTGTTGGTGGCAGTGCTTGAAAAAGATCAAATGTTAAGTTTAGCAGAAAAAGTCGTGGGCACAGCCCTGAAAAAAGGTGCTGTGGAAGCCGAAGCTTACGTCTATGAAGGACAAGCCACGAACGTAGGCATAGAACGAGGACAAATCACCAAATCCAACACGATAATCGATCGAGGTTTAGGAGTCAGAGCCATAGTCAACAAGGCTGTTGGTTTTGCTTACACAAACATTATCGGGGAGCAGAAACCCATCGAAGACACTATACTCAGGGCTTTGAGCGCCGCAAGAGCAAGCAAGCCCTACCAAGACTGGAATGGACTTCCCGAAAAGAAGCCCTATGCCACAGCTGAAAAAATCTACGACCGGAAAATCCTCGAGTTACAATCTGAAGGTCTGGTGGACATTGCTTCCAGCATGTTGGATGCTGCTTTGAGCATAAACAAACGTGTTTTTCCAATTGAAGGAGGTGCAGGCGCAGCGTATCTATCAAGTTCCGTAGCCAATTCCAACGGAGTTGCAGGCTTTGACAGAGGAACCATAATGGAGTGCAGCTTGGCGGCGGTAGTCAAAGAAGGAAACACTGTGACGCCAGTTTGCTTTGAATTCAACGCAGGAAGAGACTATAACGTTGATCCAGTGTGGGTTGGCGAAGAAGCATCGCGTTTAGCAGTTTCAGCCCTAAAAACGAAGCGGATAAAAACTGAAACAACCAAACTTATATTAACGCAGTTTGCGCTGCAGGAGCTACTTCATTTCACGTTAATAAACGCGGTGAAAGCCGATAATGTTCAAAGGAACCAGTCATCCTTCAAAGGCAGAATCGGAGAAAAAGTCGCGTCAGAAAAAATCACGATCTACGACGACGGACTGTTTCCTGGTGGTCTCCGCAGTTGGGCTTTTGACGGCGAAGGAACACCTCACCAGAAAACAGCGCTTATTGAGAAAGGGGTCCTTTGCAACTTCTTGTACGACAACTATTCCGCGAAAAAGGAAAACAAAGAAAGCACAGGAAACGCCTCAAGAGCTGGATATCTATCAACACCCGGTATAGAGGCTACAAACTTCCGCGTGGCACCTGGAAACATGACCCCAGACCAGCTTGTGAGCGAAGTAGATAACGGATTAATAATATACTACCTGCAAGGCGCCCACAGCAGCAACCCCGTCAGCGGCGAATTCTCAGTTGTCGCAACACCTGCCTGGAAAATAAGCAAAGGCAAAATAACACACGCAACTCGTGGAGTAATGCTCGCAGGCAACATATTCGAAGTGCTGAAGAATGTGACCGAAACAGCCAACAATCAAAGGCAAATGGGTCAACTAGTCGCACCTTGGATTTGCGTCGAAAACGTAAGAGTAATCGGAAAATAGAAACACCTGTATCTAGAGTTGGCTTTACTCCACATTTGCTTACCACTTTGTAAAAGGGAGAAGTAGTTTTTTCACGCTATTGAGAAATAAGTAGAAAAAAAGGAAAAGGGTTCAAGCGACTTTCGTTTTAACAGCCTTTTCTAAGGCTACGACGCCTGGAAGGTTTTTGCCCATAAGGAACTCGATTAATGCTCCGCCAGCAGTGCTTATATACGAGATTTTGTTGGATAGCCCAAACTGGTTCAGCGCAGATATTGTGTGTCCTCCTCCAGCAAGAGAAAAGGCTTCCGAATTGGCAATTGCCGCGAAAATTCCTTTTGTACCCACGGCGAACTCCGGATTTTCGTAGACGCCCATTGGTCCGCTAAGAACAATTGATTTTGCTGATGAGCAAAGCTTTCCAAAGCTCTTAACCGTTTTGGTTCCAACATCAAATATTGAGTAGTCAGCAGGCAACTCGTCTACAGAGATTTCTTTGCGTTTTCCGCCCACGTCCAGCGCCAAGTCTTCGGGAACCACAATGCCCTTCGGATACTTTTGCATCAGCTCTTTTATTCCCGGAATCAGCCCAATGAGACCTTTTTTCTCTATGAAAGCCATGCTCTTTTCTCCCAGTTTGTAGCCTTTTGCAGCTAGGAAAACCTGCGAAGTCACACCGCCACAAAGCACCATGTCCGCTATGTCATTGCTTAGAACGTACTTGGAAATTTCAAGTGAATCGTCTGCTTTTGCTCCACCCATAACGAAAAGGCATGGTTTTTCGGGTTTGTCCAACGCTTTGCTGAGGGATTTCAGTTCGCGCTCCATTATGCGTCCTGCAGCGCTTGGCAGTTTTGCGGTGAAGCCAACCATTGACACATGTGCTCTGTGGGCTGCGGCGAATGCGTCGTTAACAAACAAGTCTGCCATTGGTGTAAGGTTTTGGACGAGCTCGGTTTTCGCGTGTTCCTCTGGTGTTCCTTTTTTGGTTTCCCCGTCGAATCCTCTCACATTATCTAAGACGAGGACTTCGCCACTTTGGAGGTTTTTAATGGCTACTTTTGCTTTTTCTCCGTAAGTATCGTCAACGAACTTTACCGGGCAATCTAAGATTTTACTCAAGACTTCAGCGTGCGGTTTCATGGATGTAAAGTCTGCGTCGCCTTTGCGTCCTTGATGCGCCAAAATCACGACTTTGGCTCCTTTTTCCGCCAGTTCGCTGATCGTTGATTCTGCATGTGCTCGGATGCGAACATCGCTCGCAACTGTTTTTGTTTCTAGATCTATTTCTGAGTTGAAATCCACTCGGACAAGGACTACCTTGTTTTTCACGTCAAAATCGTCTAATGTCAGATACTTTGCCATGTTACTCACTCTCGATTATTAAAAAGAAAAGGATGGGAAAAGGGTTTTTAAAGTTTCAGCAAGCTCGTCTAAAGTCCTGCTTTTTTGCCGATCATTTCGATGAAGTCGACCATTCTGCAGGAGAAGCCCCATTCGTTATCGTACCAAGACAGTACTTTCACAAAATTGCCTTTGCCACCTATGACCATTGTCGACTGAGCATCGAAGACTGCTGAGTAAGTACTATGAAGCACGTCAGATGAAACAATTGGGTCTTCGGTATATTCAAGTATGCCTTTCAATTGACCTTCTGCGGCTTTCTTGAATGCAGCGTTTATTTCTTCTGCGGTGGCTTCCTTTTCAAGTATTGCAACTAGGTCTACTATGGAAACATCTGCTGTTGGGACTCTTAGAGCGATGCCGTTTAGTTTTCCGGCACATTCTGGCAGGACCAAACCAACGGCTTTTGCTGCACCTGTGCTTGTTGGGATTATATTTACTGCGGCTGCTCTTGCTCTGCGCAGGTCTTTATGAACTAGGTCCTGTACTTTCTGGTCGTTTGTGTATGAGTGAGTTGTCGTCATGAGCCCAGTTTTCAAGCCGAAATTGTCATTCAGCACTTTTGCTGTCGGCGCCAAACAGTTGGTTGTACATGAAGCATTTGACAGAATGTTGTGTTTTTCATGGTCGTACAGAGTATCGTTTACGCCTAGAACTATTGTTATGTCTGGGTCTCCAGCTGGCGCTGAAATAAGCACTTTTTTGGCGCCTGCTTGAAGGTGCATTGAAGCTTTTGCTCTATCTCTGAACAATCCTGTGGATTCAACAGCTAAGTAGACACCTAATTCTTTCCAAGGAAGCTTTGAGGGGTCTCTTTCGGAAAGAACTTTCAACTCTTTTCCACAGACAACTAGGTTGCCGTCTTTAACTTCTACGCTACCGGTGAATCGACCGTGCACAGAGTCATATTTCAGCAGGTGTGCTAGAACCTCGGCGCTGGCAAGGTCATTTACTGCTACGAAGTCAATGTCTGCCTTGCGTTCAATTGCTGCCCTGTAAAGTAGTCTTCCAATCCTTCCGAATCCGTTTATTCCTACTTTTATAGCCATTCATTATCACCAATTTTAGTACGGAGTAATCACCAGCTCTGTCTTAATTAATTTTCCGACCAAAAAACCCAGTTGGATGAAGACATGAGCTTGGTATTCCAGTGTTCAGAGAGAGCATATACTAATAACCCAGAGGCGGCAAAATGAACCTTGTAGAGGTTACCCCTAACCTATTACTACTTGGCATGAGAATACAACAAACTAGAAATAAATAAAGTTCCTGATAGTGATATTGGAGGCATTTAAAGCTATGACTGACGTTGTGCTTGTGTTTGAGGTTCATCAGCCGCATAGGTTGAAGCGAAATCTGTTTTGGGAGAACAAGGTTTTCAAACACTTGAAGAAGGAAGAGTTGTTTGATTATTATTTTGACAATGATGTTGATCGGGAGATTTTCAAGCGCGCGGCCAAGAAATGCTATTTTCCATCGAACCAGATACTGCTCAGACTTATTGATAAATACAGAAAGGAAAAGCGACAGGTTAAGATTTCGTTCAGTGTTTCAGGGGTTTTTCTGGAACAGTGTGAAATGTTTGAAAAAGACCTGTTGGAGACTTTTAGTCAGCTTGCGGAGACAGGCTGCGTTGAGTTTCTGAACCAAACGTATTATCATTCTATTGCTAGTCTTTACCCTGAAAAAGACGAGTTCATTGAACAAGTGAAAATGCACGAACGAACAGTGAAGAGCCTGCTCGGATATTCACCCACTGTTTTTGAGAACACTGAGTTGCTTTACAACAACACGATTGCTGGAACTGTGGAGGATTTGGGTTACAAGGGGATTTTCATGGAGGGTGTGGACAAGATACTTGGGGAGAAATCGCCTAACTACATTTACGCTCCGAAAGGCTGCAAGAAAATTAAGGTGTTGCTACGCAACTACAAGTTAACAGACGACATCGGTTTCAGATTTTCAGCGCGATGGTGGAGTGAGTGGCCTCTCACAGCTGACAAGTACGTGAGATGGTTGGCTGACACACAGGGCGATTGCATCAACATTTTCCCGGATTATGAGACTTTCGGAGAACACCACTGGCCAGAAACAGGCATACACGGTTTTTTGCGGCATCTTCCCGAGGAAATTTTGAAACGTGATTGTTTGAACATGGCTACGCCTTCAGAAGTTTTGGGTAAGTATGCAGCAGCAGGTGAGATTGATGTTCCCGAAGCTAGAGGCACGGTTTCTTGGGCTGATCTTGAAAGGGACTCAAGCGGCTGGCTTGGCAACGCTATGCAATGGGCTTACTACACAAGTTTGCGGAGGCTTGAACCACTTGTTAAAGAAACAGAGGATAAAGTGTTTTTTAGACTATGGCGTTATTTCCAAACGAGCGATCATCTCTATTACATGTTTGCTGCAGGCGGAGCACCGGGAGAAGTTCATGCATATTTCAGTCCTTTCCAGTCGCCTATGGATGCTTTCGTAGCAGCCCAAACGTTACTGTTTGACTTTGAAAACAGAATTAGGCTTGCCACGTTAACTGCAAATGAACCTTTCCTGTTCTGTATGAATGCGGGAAAAGAAAACTTCACGGGTATTATGTCATGGAGTTTAAAGGGGTTCGTAAAAGCCATTCAGACGATTGATGTGAAAGCTTTGGAGTTTCACAATCGTAGAGGAGATTTCGAGAGTTGGGCAGAACACTCGTTGCAAGATGAGACTTTAGCGCGTCAACTCAAAGAAATTCGAGTTTCAAAGCTAAAGGCAGAAACTCTTAGAAAAGCAGTTTTTGCCGCGGCGGAAAAAAGGTTCAAGAAACTGAGCGCACAAGTGCAAGCCGCGGTCAAGCTTTTCTGAACTCGAACGCACATGCGTTTATAAGTTGAGTCTACAATAGTCACTTGAAGTTGGGTGCAAGCGAAATGAGAGAAGAACTTCCTTTCCCAGAAAAGGTCTTACAGACGCTGCACAACTTATGCGCGACTGCGGCTGATTTGGCTAGGCGTGGCGAAGAGGTGGCACGAATATTAGAGCGGGATCAAGCGGAGATTGAAGGCATCCTTGACAAGTACAAGTCTGAAGGGTTCGCCGAGAGCTTCTTTGATAATGAAGGAAAAAAACGGTATTATCTTAATGCAAGAGGAATAATCAAAGTCTGTTCTCTTTTCACGTAGTGACAGAGAATGCGCGTCATAATTTTTTCGTGGGAGTACCCGCCACGAGTTGTGGGGCAACTTGCTAGTTACATAAACGCGTTGTCAATTCAGCTGGTTAAGAATAAGGTTGAGACATACGTCGTCACGTACCATGATTCACTAACTGGCGCTATTGACGATGCAAGTGGAGTGAAAGTTACAAGGGTGGCAAATCCAATTCGCGTTCACATCGGTGTTTTAACGTGGGATTTGACGTTGAATCAGGAGGTGGAGCGAGCAGCAGCAAGCATTTACTATCAAGCAGCAGAACAGATTGACCTCATAGATGTTTATGATTGGCATTTCATACCGGCTGCGGTTACTCTTAAAAACGCGCTTGGGATACCGTTTGTCTATTCTGTTGAAAGCTTGGAGGATCATCGCTCTGCAAATTCGAATACGCCATATAACATGTCCATTAGAAGTATTGAGTGGATAGGCTTTTATGAAGCTGAAAAAGTGAGCGTGAAGTCAGAGTGGATGCGGGACGAGATTGCTAGGATTCATAATGTTCCAGGAAACAAAGTGAAAGTTATTTCGCCTAGCGGTGAGTCTTGGATGGAGGATGTCTTGGAGCTGTACAAAAATGTGGCAAGAGGTGCAAGCGACAAGTGAAAAAAAAGTTGAGCGTTATGATGTTCACTTGGGAATATCCGCCGAGAGTTATAGGAGGAATATCACCTCACGTTTTTTTCCTATCCAAGAGTTTAGCGGAAAGCGACGTGAAAGTTCATGTGGTGACCTGTGATTTTCCTGGTGCGCTCCCTCATGAAGTTATAGACGGCGTGGAAGTTTACAGAGTAGACTCCTACAAGAATCCTGCTCCAGATTTTGCAACTTGGGTTTACTTGATGAATTTGAACATGCAGCGGGAAGCTGCTGCTTTAGTTAATAAGTTGGGAGGCAAAATTGATGTTTTTCATGCGCATGATTGGCTGGTTGCAACGGCAGGCATAGGGTTGAAGCATGTTTTCAGGAAGCCGCTTTTGGTGACTATGCACTCTACTGAGATTGGTCGGAGAGATGGGCTTCACACTGACACGGAAAAGATGATTCATGAGACTGAAGCGTGGCTCACCTATGAGGCTTGGAAGGTCATTTGCTGTAGCGATTACATGGTTTCGCATGTTAAATGGGCTTTCGGGCTTCCTGAAGACAAGTTGATTATGATTCCTAATGGCGTGAACACCAGTGTTTATGAAGGCTCCGAGACGGAAGACTGTGAGGCATTCCGAGCTAAATTTGCGTTGCCTGAAGAGAAAATCGTGCTTTTCGTTGGAAGACTAGTTTACGAAAAAGGCATTCATGTGTTGATTAACGCTGTACCTAAAGTTTTAGAGAGGGTTAACGCTAAATTCATAATCGTAGGTAGCGGTTACATGAAAGAGCAGCTCCTGAAAATAGTCAGAAGCATGAAGTTAGAGCAAAAAGTGCTCTTTATGGGGTTCGTGGATGATGAGACGCTGCTTCGGCTGCAGAAGTGCGCTGACGTGTCAGTTGTGCCATCATTGTTTGAACCGTTTGGAATAGTTGCTTTGGAAGCGATGGCGGCGAAAAGTCCAATCGTGGCATCCGACACAGGAGGCTTGTCCGAAATAATTGATCACGACGCAACAGGATTCAAAGCTTACCCGAATAACCCTGAATCTTTAGCATGGGGAATAACAAAAATTCTGCTGGATGAAAACTACAAGAAATACATCAGAGAAAACGCGTACAGAAAAGTTGAAGAGAAATACGACTGGAAAAAAATTGCACAACAAACGAAACAGGTATACAAAGCCGTTTTAGGCGAATATTCAAAAAGCTTCTGGGCATAAAAACGCTGCTAAACTGTTGCTTGTGTACAGCTGCAGTGCTCGCAAAAGAACATACCCCTTTCTCTAGATTACAAACAGATTGAAGGGTGTTGAAACTGATTTCGCTTGGAGCGAGCACACCGCGATTTTGAGTTTCTGGGATTGTTAACGTTTCCTAAAGGATCGTTGTGGCTGTCTTATCCGAAAGCTTAATTGATTGCCTTTTTATTTGCGTGATGCAGGGTGTGCGACTTGAAGTTTGGGACTTATGTTTATGAGCCAGAAAAAGCTGTGGGTTTTGACTTTCACGTGTTGCGCGTTAAACTGGAAACTGGCAATAGGATTCCCCCAGTGCAAGATATGTACAGTAACATTGCCGTTTTCGCTGACAACGCAGCTATACGCAGTCATCCTGACTGGATTTCTCAGTCGCCTCTTGGTCCAGCGCGGATGGGAAACAACAACTTTAACATTTACTGGAATGTTGTTTGCGCCACGCAACCGGAGCACCGAGCTGAACAGCTGGATTACATTGAGGATGTTGACCGCCACTCCCAGGGTGTTTGGCTGAACAGCCAGTACTTTGCAGACCACAGTCACTGCACCTGTCCGCGTTGCAAAACGCTCTGGAAGAAAAGCGGTCTCAGTTGGTTTGGATGGCGCAAAAAAGAAGTAACAAATTACATCGCCCAAGTCAGGGGACGGGTGAAAAAAGAACTGTTTATGTGCATTCAGCCTGACCCCGTAACCGCCTATGAACGTTATGGTGTTGACTTTGATGACCTCGGCAACTACGCCGACGCGTTCAACGTCGTTATGTTCAGCAAAAGCTATGCGACGCCGTGGTACTGGGAGATGCTGTCACGTGGGTTCAAGAAGCTGCTCAGGAAGCCAGTTTACATAAGCCTTTACGTTTTAGGTCCAAGCGACACTGCAAGAGATGTGCCCTCGGTCTCCGAGCTTCTAACCGTTAGCGTTCGCTGCGCACGGACAGGCATCGACGGAATCCTTTACTTGGCGAATGGGTCTAGCCAAATCAGGGACTTCCAGAAGGCAGCGGTCGACAAGGTTCAGCTTTGCCAACGTTTGAAAGGCTACGGTGATCAGCCTGTTCATGAAGTTCTGAATTTGGTTAAAAACTGGGAAAAAATTGTGGAGTAAGTCACTTTCATGTTTATTGCAGTGATTTTTTGAGTGTTAACAGGTAGGATATGACTTTCTCGATTTTGGGTTCAGAAATATTTAGGGCTAGTTGAATGGTGGGTATAGGCTTTGAACTCGAAGCTTGCAGCGTTTCCAAGGCGTGGTCTATGTTCGTTAAGAGGGAATCCCAAGTGATTTTGGTTTTTTGGCCTTCCAGAGTGTATAACGTGAGGATGTGCGTGCTGATTTTGTTTAAGGTATCTCTAAATCCTTTAACGGTGCCGACGATTTCCTCGCTGTCTTTCTTTCCTTCAAGATAACCTTTAAGCGCGCGGTACTGTTTCTCTAAGGTCTCAATTTCCCCGTATAATTTAGTTTTTATTATCTCGTCTGTTCCATCTCGCATAACTATTCAACTCCTTTTTAATGTCCAGCACAGAAATACATAAGACTTTATTTTTGAAGCAATATTCTGCAATCTTGCTTAGATTTTGTAGTATTTTCCGTACAGGAGTATACCTACTGCTAGTATGACAACGCAAGATACGGATACTACTGCGATGTCTAATAATACTGTAGTGCTGGTGATGGCGGCGCCTCTCAGTAAGAGGGAAGTTAAAGCGTCAGTTACATAGTAGCTGGGTACGATTTTTCCGGCGATTTGCGCTGTGGAAGACAGAGACGAACCAACGAATGTACCGAGGAAAAGTTGTGGGAGTACGAAGAGGAAAGAAAGACCGGTTGCTGCACCTGAAGATTTGGCGATTGTTGCGGTAATTAAGCCGAATCCGACGTTAGACAGAGTGAACACAAGAACCAGCACGAAAGCGAAGCCATAGACTGGCAGTCCCACATCTGGTCTAAAGCCCATGAAGTAAACCATGACGAACACGAGAACAGCTTGAACCAACGCGATCACCATGTAGGACAACACTTGGCTAGTCATGAATTCCGCAGGTGTCGTCGGCGTAATTCGAATTCTTTTCATCATGCCGTTCTCTCGGTCTTGGGTGAACGACTGGGCAACCATCATTATGAGGAATATGGACGCGAAAGTAAACATGCCCGGCACCATGAAGTCAAACGGCGATAGCGCGTCAACCTCAACTAGAGAGGCTGTTTCCAAGCTGAACGGGTTTGGAATCGCCGGCTGATTCTGATCTGCAAGCTCTGTCAGGACTTGCTGGATAATTGGCGGTATAGCTTGGGTTGCGATTAGTGAACCTTTGTCCAGATACAGGGTTATGGTGGCGTTAGTCCACATGTTCGGGTCGTTTGGTGCTGCTTGAAACGATACGAAGCTCTGGCTGAAGCTGCTTGGAATTATCATAACGCCCTGAAGGCTTCCCTGTGACAGGCCATTTTGCGCGGTCTGGTTGTCTACGTACGTCTGCACGTTCAGTATGTTTGTATCCAACAAGGCGGCTAGAAGTATCTGCGACGCGTTCACCGAGGTAGCTTGGTCCAAGTTAACTACGCCGATGTTATAAGCTGGTTGTCCTTCTCCAACACCGCCCAAAGACGCCCCGAAAGCAAAAACAAAGACTACGGGAAACAGGAAAATCATGAAAAGTATCGCGGGATCACGGACTGTTTTCTTCATTTCCTTTTTTGTTAGAGCCATTACTCTTTGAAATTTCAGTTAAACTTCCTCCCGTATTTTTCTTCCAGTTATATTGATGAAAACCTCTTCCAAGTTCTTGACCTTGTGTTTTGAAATCAACGCTTCAGGTGAACCGAGCGCTATCAGTTTTCCATGGTCAATTATGCCCACACGGTCGCACAGTTCCTCAGCTTCTTCCATGTAATGCGTAGTCAAAATGATTGCTTTGCCTTCCTTTTTCAATTTTTTTATGAAATCCCAAACATCGCGCCGCGATTGTGGGTCCATACCTACTGTTGGCTCATCCAAGAAAGCTATTTGAGGATCGTGAATTAGGGCAAGAATAAGACTTAACCTGCGCTTCATGCCACCACTATACTTGGCTGTTCTTCTCTTAGCATCATCCGTGAGCCCCACTTGTTCAAGAAGCATGGCACGTCTTTTTTTAAGGGTTTCTTTGGTCATTGCATGAAGATTCCCGAAAAGCTCCACGTTCTCTGCGCCTGTAAGGTAAGGATATATTGCAGTCTCTTGAAGGCAGACACCTATGAGTTCCTTGACTTTCGCTGTTTCCTTCTGAACGTCGAAACTGCCAACCTTGGCAGTGCCGCTAGTGGGCTTTATCAAGCTGCAAAGAATGTTTATGGTTGTGGTTTTACCTGCGCCGTTCGGTCCTAGCAAACCAAAGAGTTCTCCTTCCTTCACTTGCAGACTAATCCCAGCTACAGCCGTAACATCTTCGAACTTCTTTACGAGGTTTTCAACGATGATGGCTGATTCGGTCATTGTTATTCACTTCTTATGTGCGAGTTTGTTAATAGTTCAGAAGAAGTTAATGTCTTTTTTCAATGACATGCACAATGATTGAAGCTATCGAAACACAAGCGCAGCATAGCCTATACCTTCTTCAGCGAGGGAAGAAAGTTTGACGGTGGATCCACGAGGATATGAACTTGGGACAGATGGAGATCTCGTTCACTAAACCTATTTTCATCATGATTTGAAATTGACTAATAACTGTGTTTCTTAAATGAACGTATTTAAGTATGAAAGAGAATTTTTACTCAGTGAAAGTTATGGAAAAAATTGACAGCTCGCAAGTTTTGGCGCTAAAAGAGCTGGGATACGGTCAAGGCTGTTATGCTATTGATAGCATGCATAAGAGAGAAATGACAATTCGAACAAAAGATTTAAGGTTGATTGACAAGAACACTGCGCGTTTGATTTCCACAGTCGTTGGAGGAAAGCTTGTAAATCTTAGTATCAATGAAGCAAGCGAATGGGCAATAAAAATGGAGCCTATTCGGAACCTGAAAATCTATTATATACTTCAAAGAAACAGCCCAGAATTTGACGACGAAGTATTAACCTTCTATGATAAAGAGATAACGAAAATCGGAATTCCAATCGACGACCTTTACGACTTTACCAGATTGTGTGCAAACGCATTGGTCCGCGTTGCAAGGAGCATACGTAAACGCTAGATGTCTAAGCTTCGAACGTTAATTTATTTGAATTGAATATTCTGCTAAACGATTCTTTGTGGCGGGCCCGCTGGGATTTGAACCCAGGACCTCCGGCTCCGCAGGCCAGTGTCATAATCCGTACTAGACTACGGGCCCCCAAGGGTGGACTACGTCCCTACATATGAAGTTTTCATTTTGCGGAATAGTTTTATGTCTTCTATGTCGGTTACATATTCGAATCCTGTTTCTATTAGTTTTCTTGCTTCTTCGACTGTTTTTGCGACAGCGCTTATGTAGTCTTTGTTGTGTGGAAGTGAAACGAGGTGTATGTAGCGAAGTG
>WOR8_10001124_pt1 | contig 27085 bp, 21 predicted proteins | sample DeeMarSeWOR38_10_FD_19890 | JGI IMG/M metagenome (IMG submission 19890) | reverse complement strand
ATATTAGAAATGGCCCCTCATCTTACAAGACCTTTAAAATTCTTAATTCCATTACATTCAGATACAAAAACCCCTAAAAATAAAATAAGATTAGCTGTATGGCTTTATGATATTTTAGCTGGATTTAGAAACTATACCTTTCATCAAATTTTAGGAAAGGCAAGATCAAAGGAATTATTACCCAAACCAGTAAGAACTGAAAATTTTCAGGGAGCTGCGTTATATGGGGATGGACAAATGGATGATGCAAGATTAACATTAGATGTAATTCTTTCTGCAGAAGAATATGGAGCTTGTATTCTAAATTATTGTTTAGCTGAGGAATATCAGATAGGATCAAATGATAAAATTGAAACGGTGGTTGCAAGAGATAGAATATCAGGTAAAAAAATTAAGGTTACCGCTAAATATATTATTTTTGCCTGTGGTCATTGGACTGATAAAATAATTAAACAATTAAATCCTGAAACTCCTATACGAATTCTTCCTTCTAAGGGAATACATATTATAACAGAAAGATTTTACAAACACGATTTTGCAGTTGTTGTACCTGTAAAAGATGGAAGAATAATATTTTTAGTCCCATTTGGTAATTATTTACTCATTGGTACAACTGATACAGAATATTCAGAGGATTTAGACTATGTTCCAGTTCTAGATGAAGAAATAGAATATTTAATTAAAGCAATCAATTTTATTTTTCCAGGAGTTTTAAAGAGGGAAAATATTCTGAGTGCTTATTCAGGGGTAAGACCATTAATCCTATCACCAGATGTAAAATCAGAGTCAGATACCTCACGAAAACACGAAATCTTTTCCGCCAAACCCAATGCCTTCGTTATTGCTGGTGGTAAGTATACAACATATCGATCGATGGCTAAAGAAATTGTGGATAGAGTTTCAAAAGAATTAGCTTTAACTACTGAGTGTATCTCAGATAAAATGCCATTATATGGTTGGCAAGCAATTACACGTTCTCCATGGAATAGCTGGAAGACTTTGATAAAAGAAGAAATGATTTATAGATATAATCTTTCAGATGATATTGCTGAACATTTAACTACCTATGGGAAACATTATAAACTAATTTGTGAGATTTCAGAGACCAATCCCGAGCTAAAAAAGCGGATCTCAGAATCTAGACCTTATATTCTTGCAGAAATAGTCTATATGATAAGAAATGAAAAAGTTGTTACTCTGAATGATGTCATGTTAAGGCGAACACTAATTCAACTCTCAGAAAATCAAGGTTTAGACTGCGTTGAAAATTTAGCGCAATTTATGGGGAGATATATGAACTGGACACTAGACAAAATAACAGATGAAATTAAGAAATATCAAGAAAGTTTAGTGTTAAAACCTAAACACTAAATTATTTCTTTACTAGATTGAATACTCCCAGGTTCATAATTCGATTAGGGTCTAATGTAGATTTTAAGCTCTCAAGTACATTTATTCCTTGTTCACCAATTTCGTTCCATAACCAATCACCAAAAGATCTACCAATTCCATGATGATGGCTAAGTATTCCTCCACACTCTTGTATTGTATCTAAAATAGTCTTCCTTAGAGAGTAAAACTGATTTATTTCTTGGTCAATTTGTTGATTAGCAAATATAGTGAAATAAAGATTAGCTCCATTGGCATAAACATGGCTTACATGAGACCATAAAATTGGATAATCTGGTTTTAATCTCTTTCTAATTTCAGAATAAAGATTATACACCTTATCCCATGTTGTACAGGTTTCAAATGTGTCTACCAATACTCCACGATCTATTAAGGGGTCACGAAGGAAAGGGGTCTCATAACGAGTCTTAAACCACGATTTTGCAGGTCCACCCCCTAAATAAAAACCTCCATGTTTTCCCGCTATATTTTTAGAAACTTTTTTCGTTGATTTAACCAATAAAGGATCTCCTTCAAAGGACATAATTCCTAAACACCGAGACTCTTCTGAATAACCTCTTAGATCCAGAAATTTAAAGGCTAACTCTTGAAGAAAAGGTTGTTTTGGAGGTTCTTTCATTAAACTTGAAAGTATAATATTATCAATGGTTTCCTCTGGGTCCGAAAGACGCATAACAGCTGGTTTATATCCTCTTTGTAAGATTTCACGATATGCACTTAGTCCATCCTTAAAACTTCGAAAGAAAAAAGTACTATATTTTATTGATGGTGGTATCTTCCATATACGTAGTGTTGATTCAGTTATTATACCAAAAGCTCCTTCAGAACCAGTTATAAGTTGATTCATATCAGGACCAGTAGCTCTAGCGGGAGAAGGTTTTATTTGAAGGGTTTTACCAGATCCAGTCACCATTTTTAATCCTAGGATCATATCTTCTATTTTACCATATAATGTTGAATTTTGTCCTGCACCCCGTGTAGCAATCCATCCGCCTAAATTACTATACTCAAAGGACTGTGGAAAATGGCCTAATGTAAATCCTTCCTTATTTAGGAGTCCTTCTAACTGCGGACCTGAAATTCCAGTCTGTGCTGTTACAAAGAGTGAATTCCGATTTATGCTTATAATTCGATCCATCCTAGAAATGTTTACAGCGATGGATTTAGGAGAAGGTTCAATTCCAAGAGTTACTGAAGTTCCGCCAGCTACAGTATTAATTGGAATCTGATATTTATTGGCAATTTCTATGATCTTTAAAACGTCATTGTGATCAGTAGGAAACAATACTAGCTCTACTACTGCAATTGGTAGACCTAGTCTTACTCTGAGATTTTCTAAGTAAGCTTGTCCAAAAGAATTCTTTAAGCGGACCCAAATATCTTTTGAAACACTTTCAATTCCTAATTCATTAACAAAGCGGTTATAAACTTCATCGAAAGGTGGAGAAATAAAGTCAATAGACTTACTATCAAATTTTGACCCAAAATCCTTCAGTTCTAAATCTTTCTTCTGAAGTAAACGTTTAGAATAGTACGATAACACAGATGGTGTTAATTTAACGTGGGAAGATTCTCGGTCACCCCACTTAGAGATATTAGATAATTTTTTCATCATTAACCCCACATATTGATATGGGAATTATTAATATCGAATAAATGTTAAAGTAGAAGGCTTCTAAATGTTTTTTCCAATAGGAGGAGATTCTGATGATTTTTGAGCATAGGTTAATAAAATAAGCAACGATTCTCGTGCTGTTAAAGGTCGCCCAGTTTCAGCCTCAATATTAATATTTTCGACAACCCGATTATGTTCATTTATTATTCTGTAATAAGTAAGAGCAATCTTTTGAAGCGATGATTTATTGACATTAATACCCTTTCCTATGCCTGGACATGTCTTTTCTGCATCTTTTGCCCAAATAGATAAGATAAAATCATTTTCTCTAATAAAAGCAAAAGGATAGTTTTGACATGCAAGAGGTCTTCTAGGATAAATTGTACAATTAGGTTTGTGATAAAATATACACACTTCATTATCTAGTTTTTTCAAACCAGGGATAATAATCCCATCTGAAGTATTTAAAGGTTTTAAGACCAATTGTTTAAGAAGATTTGTATTATCATATCGTTTGAACTTATAAAAACTTATTTTTCGTAATAATTGTTCGAAATCAGCATCGAAATGAACAAATAAATTAAAAATATCCAAGTAGGTAAGTGTAACTAAGATTTTCGAACTGGTACAACAATGTCCACTTTGTTGACATTCAAATCTACCATGAGTGGTCTCAATAAAACTCAATAATCTTCTTCCTGAGGAACAATATACTTACAATATTCGCATCTAATACGCCGAGACCTTTGTTCTGTTAATGGATCGAGGTATGTTTCCATTATGAATGGTCTAAGGCAATTACCACATCTTTCCTTAATTGTCTCAATTTTGATTAAAATTCCTGTAGGTATATCGGTATTCATCTTAGATTTCCTCGCCCTATAGTACGTTCTGGAAATATTTTCACTCCATCCTTAGTAATTTTAAATTCCTTCCAAGAAAAATCGTGTTCAAATCCTCGCATCTTTAGTACTAGAATCAGTCGGCGAAACTCTCCTGTTGGAAGTTCATCATAACTTAATCGAATTAATCCTTGAGCAGAGTATTCCTCGACTCCAGATTCAGAACTTTCAGACGTTAGCATAGTAGTACAGCCTTGTTCCCCTAAAATTGCCCCCATAGTAAGAATCTCCTTACGAACCTGCACTGGATCTTTTACTATTGTTGAGAGGGTTGATAATGAATCAATACATACTCGCGTTGCACCAGTTTCTTCTAATATTTCCGTTAAGACCATTAATAGACTATCTAAATTTGCTCTTATTGTGAATTTTTCATTAGTAGTTAAACCTACACGAGCGGAAAATCCATCTACTAGAGTTAATAGTGGTGGATCAAATTCCTTTTCAAGCTGTTCGATATTCCACCCGAATGATTTCATATCTGTTCGAATATGTCTTGGGAGATCATCAAAGCTCACGAAAATACCTGGTTCATTATAATTTAAAGCTCCATTGATAAGAAATTGTAGTCCAAAAACCGTTTTTCCGCTTCCAGGAGGTCCTGTAAGGAGTACTTGTCTTCCCTTAGGGAAACCTCCACCTTGAAATAGTGAATCTAATCCGGGAATCCCTGAACGAATAATATTCATCATTAATCAAGAAGCATTCTTTAATAGGTGGTTTAAATCTTTCCTCACCATGATGAATATAAAAGAATATTTTAGAATTTTGTAGTTATTAAGAAACTGCATAAGTACAATTAGTGTGATAATGACATTTAATAGATATGATTACCATTTAGAAGCATATTCTATCTTAAGTTTCCATTAACATGGATAAATTTAGATGAAACCTTAAACTCTAGAATTTTGGATGATGAAATAGCTCAAAGATCATTGGACAGAATTATAGCTGCATTTATTTATCAACTGAAAGGTTGAAAGATTTAAAAAATTATTCAAAAAACCATAATATAGGAAGCTTTTGCCTTCTAACTGAAAATATTTAAGGTAGACACTCAATGGGAAAGGTAAGAACTGCGTCTGTTAAAATAATATCTCGAGAAATTATCAAGGAGTATGGTGAAAGATTATCACCAGATTCTTTCGAGCATAATAAGGATATTGTCTCTAAAGTAGCTATAATCCATTCAAAATCCTTTCGGAATCGAATAGCAGGATATGTTACTCATCAATTGAAATTAAAAAAGATAAGGGAAGAAGGGCTAGAGGTCTAATTCTAATAAATTATTAGAATCTTTATTACTTTTATGTTCTAATTAGAGTGTATTTATTCTATTATTTCCTTCATTTAAGCTGATGGGGAATAAACTAATTCCCGTTCATCATCAAGTAAATTACACGATAAAAATAATTTGATAATTGTTTTCATCTGTGGTTTTTTAATAACCCAATTGATTATTATCTTGCTTTTATTTATCTCTGAAATTTCAATCACATCAGATTGAGGTGGAACAAAGACGATAGGAGGATTTGCTTGGAGTTTTATTTTGACATCAAAGAGTGGAGGGTTATTAGATGGTTGTGTAAGTACCCATGATATCAATAACCTATCATCAAAGAACTGATAAATTCTTGGAGATTGAAGAATTGACAATATTACTCCTCTTTAAAGTAGTCAGGGAAATATAATTTATTCTCTTTATGATCAATAATACACAGATTATTTGACTCTAAAGTTGTGAGTAAATTGCGGATTTTCTCCTTTGACATAATAGTGCTAGAATAAATTTTTTCAAAGGAAATCTCACCATGGGGAGATATATGAGGGGATATAATCTTTAAAAATTCTTGAATATCTTCCGAAAGGGTTAAAGGTTCAAATAAAAGGCCATTTTGAGTATTCTTAACAATTTTTTCATCTATTAAGAGTCTTAGAGATTTTTCTATGTCTTGAATGTCACAATGCCACCATGGTTTATGTTTATGAAAGGAATGAGCTATTTCAGAAAGATGAATAGGTCGTAAATAAACTCGTTGATACGATAAACCAAAAATAATCAATTCAGAAGCTAAACGAGAGAAATAATCTTCTTTTCCTCGAAATGTTGGTTTTTTAAATAATAATGAGGGCAATATTGATTCAGGTAAATTAGAATGTTGTTTCAACGATAAAAGATAATTTGACATATCCTCTGGGAGAAAGCGAGAGCTTGATAGTTTTTCTACACCTTTTGTTAAGGTAGATTGAGCTTCTTGCTTTGCATTATCCTCTATTCGTTTTAGCTTTTTCCCAAATTCTTTGAAATGATTTTCTTTATCTTTATTGTCTGGGATATTATTTTCCTCCATGAGTTTTAATTTGTAGCCTTATAAAAAACTTTTACTTTGAGGAGATTTTAATAGTGTTGGAAGAAACTAACTGATAAAAAATCAAGGGTTCTTACTCAAAACCAGCAAAAAAAGGGAAATATTTGTTTAAAATTTAAAAAATCTATTTATTTGCCATGAGTGCTTCTTTACGTCCTTCCCAAGGTTTTTCCAACCAATCAAGAGGAATAGTTTGTGATTTTCCATTTGGTAGGGTTCGAAGAATAAGGATTGGAAGCACATCTCTTCTTAACTCATCTTCAGCAATTAATAAAGGATCTCCTTGCTCCTCCTCAATACTTACTGATTTTTCTTCAGTAGCAGAAAGATCACCTAAGACTGGTGCTCCCATAGAGATCTGAAGTGCTCTTGCGCCTAAAATTCTTGCATATTCGAATCTAGTAAGCATTTTAGGTCCAATATCAATTTTATGAATTTCCTTCCGTTTCACCAAATGTTAACCAGTCCCAAAGATCCATTGAGAAAAAAATAGAATAACAAATGCTCTGCTGAACAGGTTTGGAAGAATTTGAAGGAGATTTATGAGTCTTTTTGCCAGAAAATGCTAGAAACCTTATTTCAAATAGAAGACTATTACAAAGTAAAAAATGAAAAAAAAAGGTATCTGCCGTTGAAAATTAAGAGAAAAAATAAAAAGACTAGAGGGTGCACCTCTAATCCATATCGTCCATACCTTCGCCACCAGGTCCACCAGGAGGTCCAGCACCTGGTCCACCGCCAGCTTTTGCAGCAATGATATCATCAATTCTTAATATCATCTGAGCATTTTCACTAGCTGCTGTTATGGCGTGAGTTTTGACTCGTAAGGGTTCTATGACATCGTTCATTTCTCTTACTTTACCTTTGAATACATCGATTCCAGTTGATGAATTTCCACTTTCGTGAGCACTTCGAAGTGCCACAATTATATCGATCGGATCAAGACCAGCATTTTCTGCTAAAGTTCTTGGAATGACTTCTAGAGCTTTTGCAAAAGCTTGTACAGCTAACTGTTCACGACCGACAAGAGATTCTGAAAATTTCATCAGTTTTCGACTGACATATGCTTCGGGAGCACCGCCACCTGGTACAACTTTTTTATCCTCAAGAACGTTTCTAACAACGCAAATTGCATCGTGAATCGACCGTTCTGCTTCATCAACAACGAGTTCAGTTCCACCTCGAATTAAAATGGTCACTGATTTAGCTAAAGGACAATCTTCTACAAAGACCATGTCATCATCACCAACAGAAGTCTCATAAACTTTTCCTGCGTTTCCTAAATCATCTGATGAAAGATCATGAATGTTATCAACTATTTTTGCACCAGTTGCTTTAGCTAATTTTTCCATATCAGATTTTTTTACACGACGAATACCCATTATACCCTTTTTGGCAAATAAATGTTGAGCAATGTCATCGATACCTTTTTGGGCAATTACGACTGTAGCACCTGATTCAATGACTTTATCTACCATTTTCTTGATCATGTCTGTTTCACGATCGAGAAACTCTTGAATTTTTGAAGGATCAGTTATGCTAAGTTCAGAATCAAATTCAGTTTTTGACACTTCAAATGCCTCTGCAATAAGGGCAATTTTTGGATCTTTTAATTTTTTAGGCATTCCTGGATGCACAACTTCTTTATCTAATACAATACCTTTGATCATTCTTGTTGATGTTATATCTTCGCCCTCTTTCTTCTCGACCTTAATGTCTTCAATGTCAATTTTTCCTTTACCTCTATCTATGCTTTTAACTGCCGCGATTACGATTTTTGATAGATGATCACTATGAGAAGCTACAATTTTAGATCCCATTGATGTGTTTACTACCAATTTAAGGAGATTTTCATCTTCAACAGCTACATCATTAGCAATCTCATTTAAGAATTCTAAAGCTTTTTCCGTGGCAACACGGTACCCTTCTACTATTAAAGTTGGATGAATTTTATCACTACTAATCAGTTCAGCAGCTTGTTGTAAAAATTCTCCTGCAAGTATAACAACAGTGGTTGTTCCATCACCAACTTCCTGATCTTGGATCTTACTTAATTCAACCATCATTTTACCGATTGGATGTTGAATATCAATCTCTTTAAGAATAGTAGCACCATCATTGGTTATAACGACATCACCAAAGTTATCTACCAGCATTTTATCCATGCCTTTTGGGCCTAAAGCTGACCGAATAGCTTCAGAAATGACTCGTGCTGCTGCAATATTACTACTTGCGGCATCTTTACCTGTTGTGCGTTGAGTATCTTCTTTTAATATAAAAATTGGGGTTCCTTGTAACGTCATTATTTAATCCTCCTACATCATTGGGGGCATTCCGCCCATTCCGCCCATACCACCCATACCTCCCATACCTCCTGGAGGCATGCCTGGAGGGGCTTCGCCCATACTCTTTGACGCAATTACGTCATCAATTCGAAGTATGAGTTGAGCTGCTTCATTAGCGGAAAGTAGAGCCTGTCTTTTTACTCTTAAGGGTTCAATAATTCCTTCTTCAAAGGCGTCAACTGTTTTACCCGAAATTACATCAATTCCAGTATTTTTCTCTCCTTTATCATGTGCTGCTCTTAGTTCAACAAGGATATTAATAGCATCTAAGCCAGCATTTTCAGCAAGAGTTTTGGGTATAATTTCGACTGCATCAGCAAACGCATCGACGGCCATTTGTTCACGGCCTTTTATTTTTCCAGCATAAGCCTTTAACCCTTTGTGAAGTTCAATTTCAGGGCTTCCCGCACCTGCAACTGCCCATCCATCTTCAAGCACATCTCTTACTACGCATAATGCGTCGTGTAAAGCTCTCTCAGCTTCATCGGTGACATATTTTGTTCCTCCACGGAGAACAATGGATACAGATTTAGGATTAGGACACTCTTTCACATAAATTAGCTTCTCATCGCCAATTTGGACTTCTTCTACGATTCCTGAAGTACCTAAATCTTCTAAACTAAGATCCTTAATGTTATTAACGATCTTTGCTCCAGTAGCTTTCGCTAATTTTTCCATGTCAGATTTCTTCACACGACGAGCTGCCATGATTCCATCTTTGGCAAGAAAATGTTGAGCTAAATCGTCGATTCCTTTTTGACAAAATATTACAGTTGCACCTGAATCTTTGATTTTATTGGTCATATTTTTGATCATATTTTGTTCTTGATCAAGGAATGCGTCCATCATACTAGCATCACTAATTCTGATCTTTGCATCAAATTCTGTCTTTTTGATTTCAAGAGCAATATCGAGTAAAGCAATTTTTGGGTTTTCAAGAAAGTTTGGCATTCGACTGTTTACGACTTCTTTATCGACAACAACACCTTTAACCAGTTCAGAGTTTTGTAGAGCTTTTCCTTGTTTTTGTGTAACTGAAATTAGATCAAGATCAACTTTGCCCTCTTCCATTACACTCTTTGCTGCTTTAACAGCTATTTCTGACAGAATATTTTTAGCACTGCCAGTTGATTTCGAGTTTAATGATGTTTGAGCAACAGCGATCAAATGTTTTTCATCCTCTGGATCAATTTTATTTGCGATCTTCTTTAGAATTTCGCCAGCTTTGTCTGATGCTAATTTAAAACCACTGACAATAACTGTTGGATGAATTTTCTGATCTAAAAGTTTTTCAGCCCTTTTTAATAGCTCACCGGCAACAATTACGGAAGTAGTTGTTCCATCACCGACTTCCTGATCTTGAACTTTAGCAACTTGAACAAGCATCTTTGCTGCAGGGTGTTGTACATCAATTTCATCTAGAATTGTGGCTCCATCATTAGTAATGACCACATCTCCTAGAGAATCAACTAAAAGTTTATCCATCCCGCGGGGGCCTAATGCACTTCGTACAGCGTCAGCGACAGCAATAGCAGCTTGAATGTTATTTCGCTGAGCATCTCGACCACGAGTGCGTTCTGTGCCTTCCTTAAGGATTATTATAGGTTGTCCACCTAATTGCATAGTATTCACCTTGTTTATTCTTTAAAATTAATATTTATTTTACAATGAAAAAATTTGGATTCCTTTAGGTGTAAGATCACCATTTAGATATTTATGTTGATATTTAGGGCGATCTAATAGCAATAGCACTTATTTTGAAAGTATTTCTTAAATATGTTGATTGCTTCCGGACGACTTCCCTGAAATATATTTCATAAAAGAAAACGAATTACTAAATATTAATAATTGTTAATTCGGGAAATTCCTCTAAATCCTTTTTATTATGATTTTTAGTCTTAAAAATTAAAAATATAGTTCTAACTATTTTTTCATGATTAACATTAAAGAATTAGGGTGATAAGAAGCCAAAAAGAATATAGATCACAAGTAAAAATAAAAAAAAAGGAAAGTGATGAGCTTACAGCTATTTAGAAGCTGCTAGCTTAACATCAGATTCTTTGACAGTTTTTCGGCCAGAGTGACGGGCAATTTCAACCGCGTATTTTGCGATACCCATACCGTAGTCACTAACGACTTCATTTAATCTGTCAATTGCACCAGCGGAAACTCTACGAGCACCCGCGTCACGAATTATTTTTTCAATTCTTGCAGAAGCAAATGCCATTATTTTCACCTTTTCTCCGAATAAGTGATTGTTCTGGATTTCGATATCTAACAGAACAAATGTCCCGAAAAATCTAATACTTAAAAACTTTTTCTTTCTTCTTCAAAGTATTGACCAATTTAATCTGAAGTGCTTCTCTACTAGTATGTGGTAAGGTCAAAAAATCAATGAAGTGAGTGTCTGTTCGCTTCCAAATCTTGCTATAGTTAGTTTGTTTCTTTTTCCTTTAAAATTTTCAATTTGTCATTTATTGTCATTATTTATAAAACAAAAGTCTTTTCGATTTAGATTTAGCTAAAAGTAATTCTAGCTTACATTTTGTGAGCGATTTTTAACGTAAAAATAATGAATTGTCTAGAACTGGTTGTTAAGAATTTGCTTCAGCCTTTCGTGTTAAAATTTAAGAGATTTTTCTAATCGATTTAGAATTTTTTATTAAATATATCAAAGACTTTTTAATTTTCTATATCTAATCAAAATAAAGTCAAAGAATAGTAAAGTGCTTCAATAAAATTCCCAAGATAAATAGGGAACCACAGAACCTAATTGAGAGGATTATTGAGAATTTTCTAATCTATTTCTAATTTCACCAATTCGTGATTCAGTTTCATTGTCAAAAAATTTACAAGTGATGAAGGAAAATCCTCTAGGATCAGGAAATAGATGTAACTCGAGATTATCAGTCTTAATGATTGAATATTCATCCTGTTCTGTGATTGAAGCATTAAATTCTTTACTAATTTCTTTTAAAAAGGTTTTTCCAAGATCCCAAGTATTAAATTTAAACTTAATGCGCTTTATCTAAGTTTCCTCCTTAAACTGGCTAAAATAAGGAAAGAACTAAAAATAATAGGAAGATATAATGGAGTTTCATTTGTAGTATCATTTTTAGTTTTTAAGGGAATAATTGGAACATTCCCTTTAGGATCAGGTGAACCGAATGTGAAATCAGTTTCTTTATTTGTATCAATATGAAGTATTTTCCTTATTATAGCTTGACCTGATCCAGGAATGTCTAAATGTTCAGAACCATCGGGAGCAGAAATTCCGTACGCTACAACATCATAAAATTTACCTAGAGGATCACTTAGTTGGACATAATCTCCACCAGTATTAACCAGAGTAAATCCTAGTTGAAAATCTCCCTCAATTCCATAGGCATTGTTAAATCCTGTAAGACTCTTTGCAATTATTATAGAACTGTAAGCTGGAATAGTATAATTATACGGAAAAGTTAAAAGAATATTATTATCACCAATTCTCCAATTTTCAATAAGTAGGTCGAATGGAAAGCTATTTGTTAGTTCTATATATTCTCCTTCTGCATCTGAGACATCTGTAGGATCAGGTAATAATTCTGTAATTAAAAATCTCCAATTATCACTTGAATGATAATTAGCGATGTTTACTAAAACTTTATCAAAGAATTCATTGGAACCGTTATTGGCCTTGACTTCAAAAGACTGAATACCATTTTCCAACGCTGTTGTATCATATTGAATTGAAAAAGAGCTTCCAGAGGATGAAACTTCAATCCATTCTAATGTTCCCCATCGATATGATAAAGTAGGATTTTCTAGACCAATAGATTGAACATTCAGCGAGACTGTGCCAGAAACTACTTCTGCATGAGTAAAACTTGTTTGAAAAACACCTATTGGTAAATCCCAAGCTGATCCAACATTTACATCAGCCTCCCAGACAGATTTAAAGAAATTTGCAATATCAGGAGCATTATGGATAGCAATACCCATATCCCGATTCGCTTCTGTCGAAGTGTATTCATTTTTTTGTGGTGTGACGCTGCGAGGACTCCAATTTCCAGAATAAACAAATACATGCCTCCCATCAATAATCCAATATTTAGCGTGATAATAACCATTCACTTTATCAGCGTCAGTTGTTGAGTTATAAACAGGGATTAAATTATTTACTAAGGATATAGCGGCATTTTTTGTGTCAATATTCTCTGATTCTCCGACTCGCCTATTAGAAATTAAAACCTGAATATCAAGATTTGGATTGTTTTTCTTCAAATTAATTAAAGTATTATTAAAATCTGGACGACTAATAGTATACATAGAAACATATATTGATTCCTTAGCGTTCAATAGATATTTAAAAATTATATCATCTGCACTATCAGGATTTGTGAAAAGAGTAACATTGTAAATTCCTGTAAAATTAGCTTTTGGAATGTTTGTATGACTCGGATAATTTGATGTAATGATTTTTTCTTTATCATCAATTTTTCTCCCAATATCTCCTTTCGATTTTATACGAATAGTAGTTGAAGGATCAACTCCATCATTCCAATCACGATTAAATATAGCTGTAAAGTAGTTTGCTACATTGGTATTTATAATGACTAAACCTGCTTCTCTATTCTCGGTAAAAGCATTTTCTCCATAATTGATAGATGATAGGAGTGTGACTTTGTTATCAATAATAATTAGTTTATTATGAGTATATGATAGCCAGTCATTATCAGGGTTATTATCCTGACTTCCCATCCATCTAATATCGATTCCTAAATTAATGAAATAGCTTGTTATATCATCTGAGTCCGATTCCTCACGGACTTGAACTCGAATATCAATACTTCGATTATGTGCAGCCACTAAAGCACGAACTAGCGGATTGGAATCAGAAACCCAATCTTCTGAATCAAATTTAGTAATGTACTGATTCTGAAGAATTATACTAGTGTTAGCACGATTAATCCATTCCACATGAATTTCTAATGCATTATCAGGTGTAAACATGGGACTTAGAGTCATTATTTCATTGATATTTGTTGCATTAAACGACGGAATATAGGTTTGAGTTATTGAAGGATCTTTAAGAGTTAGTCTTACATTATGTCCATTTATCAAATCATCTGTGTTCGGAAACGTTGACAATAAGCAACCTGTAAGAATAATTAAGAAGGAAAGGACAGATAAACATTTAGTCAAATTAAGCACCATTAAACAATTTTGATTGATGAGATTCCTTTATAATTATATAATGTATAGGACACAAATTCTGGCTTTAAAAACCCGACTTTATTAAGTTCGGGATAAAAAAAGGAAATATCTATTTCCTCAATTATAATGGAGAGATAATTTTACTTAGAATACAATATATTGTATGTTATTTCAAGTAGATTATCCTTAATTTTTTCTAATTTTAATGATAGAAGAATACCTTAAGAAAACAGCATTTAATTCACCTGCTTTATTCATGAAATTCATAAAAGTCGTTATATCTTAATAGTGAATGTAAGCAGAAATAAAAATAAGCACAAATATATTGAACGAGTTAAAACTAGCCTTTAACGACGAAAAACTTAATGAGGATACGATCCCTTATTACTTTTATTATTATTAGTTATGAATATATATCTAGTATTAAGCAAAGTCCCATTAAGAAAAGACCAGCCTTAAAAATGAATATCTTAAACCAAGATTTGGTAATAACCTGAAAAAAAATTAATTTATAACTCATTATATTTTATAGACATTCTGAAGTGATTGAATGGCAATCTCCACTAATGATTCAAAGATAGATATTGAAAAATTAATTAAGGATTTTTTTAAATCTTTTAATTCAAAAGATAGTAACAGACTGAGAGAATTATTTCACCCTAAAGCAACTTTTGCTAATATAGGAAATAATAATGAATTATTCTTACGTTCTTTGGAGGATTATCTAGAGAGTACAGTAGAAGCGATTAAGAAATTAAACATTAAAGTAAAGTATGAATTAGAAGAAATAATGCATCTCCAGATCATTGATAACATAATCGCTTCTGCTGAAATCAAATACATTATGATTATGCCACAATCTAAAGGAATCCATACAGGATTGCTTCATCTAATGAACGAAAAGAAAAATTGGTTGTTTCTCAACTGGACTGATAGAGGAATTGAAGAAAAACAAAAGATAATTGGGAATAATTGACGATTCAACAGATAAAAACTATTTAACCTTGAAAAAGAATAAAAATATTCTGGGTTTCGAATTTTTTAGATAAAGATTCTAAGAATCGTTAAACGATTTTAACAATTGTTCCTTTAGAGGACTTTGTTGGAAGATTTATTCTTGTTAAATATTCTATTTTATCATCTCTTTATCTTTAATAAAGAAACGAAGGAGTTGTTACCATGGAATCCTTATTATTAAAAAATGGTTTAATAGTTACAATGAATCGAAACAATGAAGTGATAGAACTAGGAGAATTATATGTAGAAGATGGAAAAATTCTTGAAATTGGGAAAGAAACAGATAAAAAGGCTGATTTAGAATTAGATTGTAGTCATCAGATAATTTTTCCTGGATTCATCTGTGCTCATACACATTTATATTCTGCTTTACTAAGAGGAGCACCAATGAATATCAAACCTCCTTCTGATTTTACCCAAAACTTACAGCGAATTTGGTGGACTATGGATGAAGCCTTATCACTTGAAGATGCTTATACATCGACTCTCTATGCTGTACATGAATTAGCCCTAAACGGAGTAACTGCATATCTGGATACTTACTCTGGCCCAAATTCGATTGAGGGATCATTAGACCGAATTTCAAAAGCAACTCAAGAAGTTGGTTCTCGTGGTGTTATATGTTTTGAAGCTACAGAACGCAGAAGTCCAGAGGAAGGAATTAGAGGACTTGAAGAAAATCGACGTTTTATTCAACAAAATGATCCTCAAAAGACTCTGGTCCAAGGAATCTATTGTCTACATGCCTCCTTTACAGTTTCAGATGAATTAATTCATAGAACAAATGAATATGCTGAACAAACTGATTCCTTTAAAACAATACATACATCAGAGGGTATGGCGGATCTACATCACAATTTGGAGAAATTTGGTAAAAGAACTGTTGAACGATTATTTGATGAAGAATTTCTTGGTCCACGAACTGCATTAGCTCATGCAGTTCATATTAATCAGCATGAAATTGACTTAATTGCCCAAACCAATACAAATGTTGCACACAATCCTAAAAGTAATGAATTAAATGCAGTGGGTATTGCTCAAATCCCTGAAATGATTCAGAAGGGAATAAATATCGGCGTAGGAAATGATGGGTTTATTTATGATGCGATAGAGAACATGCGTACAGCATATCTTATGCATAAGTTGAATCATCTTAATCCAAGTCAACTTCCTACTCCTTTACAAGTTACTCAAATGATAACCATCAACGCAGCTCAAGCAATAGGACTTAAAGATCATATTGGTTCAATAGAAGTTGGAAAAGCAGCTGATTTTGTATTATTTGATATTACCGCATTACCTACACCTATCCATAAGGAAAATGTGTTTGGGCATCTAGTATATGGTTCGTTTTCACGGCGAGACATTAAACGCGTAATTGTAAATGGAAAAACTATTGTAAAGAATGGAATTCACACATCATTAGATGCTGATCAAATTAGTCAACAATCTAAAGAATCTGCTGTAAAACTCTGGGAACGATTAGATCTGACGCCTAGAATTGCTAAACGGTTTTAAACTATCTAGTAGTCTTTCTGTGGGAGGGCAAAGAATTTTTTAATGGAATGTATTAACTAAGTCAATCTTTTTAAGTTTAATAGTAATTTCGCCTAGTTCAGCAGAAATTTCAATCAAATAACCCTAATAATAAAAAATAAAAAGAAATAGAAGATTGATTAGTCTTGAAGTTCTTTTAACGCTTTGAAAATTTGCTCTTCGTTTGGAGGGCCTTCATTTAACTCGTTGGGCACATCAATATATCTGATAATACCTTTTTTATCTATTATGAAGATAGCACGCTTTCCAAAGCCGATTCGGGGAATAAAAGCGTCATATTTCTTACTAACTTCACCAATAGGTACCCAATCTGCCAATAAAGGAAAGTTTAAACCTCCTAATGCTTCGATCCATGCGTTATGAACAGGAATTGAAGCTACGCCAATTGCCAAAACTTGGGTATTAAGTTCCTCAAATTTATCAATTTGTTTGCTGTATGAAGGTAATTGATGGGAACATACTGGAGTAAAATCTTGAGGATAGAAAGCAAGCATAACATTCTTTTTTCCACGATAGTCAGAAAGTTTAACCTTTTTTCCATCCTGAGCAGGTAAAGTAAAATCTGGTGCTTTCTCACCTACTTTTAACGAAGTTCCACCTTGTAATACTTGTTCAGTCATTCTAATTCACCTAAGTTTAATTTTATTTGTTTAATGTCTTTAATATACATAAAAAAAGTCTATTCAAAAAGTTAATTATTGTTAAGTCGTTAAGGACAAAAAAGAATTAATTGTTTTAATTCTCATATTCAATTATAGATGGTAATTTTTTAGCACTTTCAATGTTATTAACTAGATCAGAAAGATTAGGAACCATTCCATCCCAATTTGAATCCTTAATATACGCTTCAAAGTGTTTTCGTAATTTTTTTGCATCCCATTGACTTAGCATTTCAGGTGTTTGAATGCCAGCGTTATAATAAAGACGAGTTAATTTCTCTTTAACATAACCCACCCTAGTTAAATCAGAAATTTTTACTAACTCGAGAATAACCTCATAGGGGATTTCGAGTTTTTCAGCTAAATCAAGTCTATTTTTTCTTGATTTTCCTACTAAAATCATGTCATTTACCGTTTTAATACCTTCAGATGATAGTTTCTTAATAAATCTTTTATCAATATCAAGAATTTTATCTAATGAAAATGGAGATTTCTTAGATTTTTTCAAAAGTCGTAATTCTTGAGCTTTGGCTTTCATAACTTCATTCTTAGTCGCTTTATAATATAATAGTATAGCATAGATGACAGTTTTTGAAGATTGTTTTTCTGATGCCTCGAAATGACGAAGAAAACTTTCTAAATCTTCTGGTGCGGCTTTTTTTAATTCTTTGTTTTTATTTTCATTTAAATAATCTTTGAACAATTGAACATAATGTAAATACTTATCAATGACCTCAGATTTTCTTCCTGACCTTTTTAATAATCTTTCAAAGGATTCTCTTTCCATAGGGTCACCACTTTGCTTCGTATAACCTATTTTCGAACTTTTAGTAATTAATTTTTTCCAAAGGAAAATAATTCTTGAATATCTTTAGCATTATTTTCAGCTGGTAAATTTAGGACTAAATAATAGATTATTTCATCTGATTGATTTGATTCAAGGAACCAATTGGAGAAGACACCACCTGCAGAAACCATTTTACCAGCATCAAAAATCAAAATATTAGATCTTTCAACATCTGGAATTAGTGACAAAGAATATCCATTTTTGTGATAATAAAGACTTTTTATATCCGAAGACCCTAATCCAATTAATGGAATAGGATTTTTTCGTGAGAATTCATAGATATAAGAAGGATCATCAAAATCCAACCTGGAATACATTTCATCACGTTTTCCTTCAAATCCAGGGAAAAGAAATCCAATGTGAACGAATTTAAATGCTGCTGTCGTTGGATTATCTATTTTAATTCTAACTCTTAGAATCCTGGAATATCCTCCTAAAATCTCATATGCGATCTTAAGAACTAACCCTTTCAGTGATTTCTGTTTATGAATATTAACCATATATTGTACCCCTTTCCATGGTCCATCGTGAGTTTCTTCATATATATATTTTTCATCAATATATTTAAGCTCATCTAGTTCATCATTTTCTCCAAGAAGGGTGTTATATACCCCACCAGGATCCTTATTGAAAAATACTGAAGGAATTAACATTGGGAAATTACTACAAAGATATTCACGATCTTTCCATTTAAGAGAGGTCATAGCACCAGCAAAATCTTCTGAACTAGTTACGGATAGACTCTCATTTCTAAGTTTGACTTGTTTTTTGCCTTCATTTGGCGGAAGAATCTCGATTCTAGGTTGGGATGTTGCCTGATACACTAAAACTAAAAATCTTTTCATAATGTTGTTGAAGGGACTTTGAATAAGAATGGTTAGGGGATATATTCTAAAGTTTATACTATCAGGTAATCTGACTGTCAATGTGCACTGATGAGAATTTTTAAAGCACAAATTTTCAATTTGATCGTTATCAATATCAATAGACCATCCATTGGGGGCTTGTATCGCTAATTTCCCATTTAAAGGCATATTACGATATGATTCAATTGTCAGATGAATTATATTCTCTGAATTTCCAAGTAATAAGTCCTCTTGAGGGATGAGAAAATTAAGTGCAGCTTTGGGTTTTTGATTATACTCTAGAACAGATAATAATTTTCCTTGATTTAAAAAGCGTGCTTTTTGTCGAATATCTTTCCATTTATATTGATGAGAAATCCCAAGCCAGCTTTTTGATCCTTTAACAACTGTTAAAGCAGGAATATTTAGTGTTTTTTCTAAGTAATTCAATTTATTTCTACTTGGATTAGCAGAAGTATTGATTGGATCATGTATATGATAATAAGAAACCCCAGCCACATCAATACAAATCCAAGGTTCAAATCTCTCTGATTCATCAGGTAAATCCCCTTCCCGAATCGGCCAAATTACATTTTTTTCATGTAATATTTCACCATCAAGTGCTAAATAGGCTTCACCTATAGGTAGGGTGACTCCATTGGTGAAATGAGGTTGAATTAATATACTAACTGAGTCATCAATTGACCCATGATTTTCAATTTCTTCCCAAACCTCGATATGATGATTTTGGGGAGATAATTTTAAAAGGCGATGAAATATAAGATCAGGTTTTGATATACTCGCCTTAGATAGTCTTACAATAATTCCATCTTCATTTCTGGAGATTTTGGAAGAAAATTCGACTTGATTAAACTCACTAAACCCAAATGGAGGTCCAAAATCTAATAAATTTACTCCTATTCCCATCAGAGAATGATCCTTAGGTAAAATAGTAGCTCTAGCTCCTTCCAAGTTAATTTCTGTCCTTATAAATTGATTCAAAAGAATTATCTTTTTAGAATCTAAAAGTAAACCAGTTGTGACTGATGGATCATTTGAAACAAATAGAGGAATCTCAAAAATACGACTTTTGTTATTTTCAATTGCTAATTGAGCATAAAGCGTTATAAAAGACTCTGAAAGTGATTTTGGGACTTTAATCTGGATTTTCTTACCAATAATTTCCTCTGAAGAAAGTGTGATTGGAGAAATCTTTTCTATTATTTCAACATCTGCGACAGACCAGATATGAATTTCTCCCTGTATCAATTTATGAGTCCGATTTTGGATGATTAGAGGAAGATCAATCACTCCAGTGGGGTACCACCAGTTAAGATGGTGAGAGGATATATTTATTAATTGCTTAGCTCTTACACCCATTTCTAAGGTGAATGGTTCTCCATTAACGTTCAAGTGAGCCTTTAAACTTGGAGTCTTTCGATATACATTCGAATCAGGAGTTGTTGAGTTAACTGAATAATAATTGGAATAGATTAAACCCGCTGGAAGAGCTTCAGTATTAACAGCCATTTTATGAACAGAGATTTCTTTTGAAGGTTCAAAATTAATTGATAAAGAAAGAGCACAACCATAATTATGATTAACACACAATTGAAAATTAGTTTCTATTCCTGTAAAAACTTCGTGTGTGTTTTGTTTAAGGATAATTTCTATTGATTCTCCTTCTATATTTCGGGAGATTCCAACTATTGAACGACTAAAGCGATCAATAATTACTTCAAGTAAATCTTCTCCTTCCTTAAAATTATACTTAAAAACACTCATTTCTGCTAATTTATGGTCATCAGGAGCTTGTATTATCTCACGAACTTGATTTGAGTACCAATTAGGATGTTTTTCGAAAAAAGGTTTACAAAATGCATGATTAAGAATCGCAGGAAGATAATTCTGCATATAAACACTTGTATCAGGAACCCATTGCAGGCCGATCTTTTTATATAAGGGAACAGCCTTCATATTTGACGCCCAAGTGTGAAGGTCTTGCCGTAAATCACCATTTTTAACGCTAAAGTCAACTGCAGCGAGAAGTAAATTTTTTCCATATTTTTTGGAAAGAACTGATGGATGTGCTCCCAAAATTCCTATATATGAAACATTTGGTTCTTCCATTCTTTTATGAACAGAACAAAACCCTACTAATTTACCATCGGGATTAAATGCAACAAAATTCTTTAGAGATTTTCTCTTTTTTATGAAATCAATTGCTAATTGTTCAGTATAGGGGATTCCACGAGTCCATGTTCCAGGCCAAAGTTCATCAATTTCGTTAAAAAAATCGGCAAGATTTTGTGCATCATTTGTAATGTCAATTGGTCGAATTGTACCCTCAAACTCACTCAATTCTTCATCTTGTGACCGATCCATGCTTAAATCCTTCTAATGAATATGATTATTAATCATAAAAGAAATGTCAAGGAATTTACGATATTATGTAAGAATCATACACCTGTATTTATATATCTCATTTTTGTGGCAATAGTTTTAGAAATTGATTCAAACTAAGTTCATCAATTTTAGCAAATTTAGCCACAATACTTGGATGTAATGGAAAATTCTTGGGATTTTGATAACCCTTTTCTTTGTACATTTCCTCTGACCAAAAATCGAGCCAGATAGCCTTCCCACCAAACTTAATAACACCTAAAACATCACGGTAATAATCATCTCCAATATGAAGTAAATGATCACGACTACTCAGATTAAAGTCTTTGATAGCAGTTTCGAACATTAGGTGATGAGGTTTTTGAAATCCAACTTCACCTGAAAAAGCAATATTGTCAAAAAAACCTGATAAACTAAATTTATTCAGCAAATCATATCCGTTTGGAGGCCAATCATGATCCGAAATTAATGTCAAGATAAAATTATGTTCTTTTAGATCTTGGAGTAATGATGGGATGGTAGGGAAGACTTGAGTATGTTCTAATAAATTATTGAAAAAGGCTTTAACTAATAGGTCTGAGTATTTTTGGTTTGCGACAATATCTTGGGGATTTAATTCTGAAAATATCGCTAGAAAAAGCTTATCCATGGTAATTTCTTTTAACTCACTATTATTAAGAGTAGAGTTATTTACAGAAAATTTGTGAAATAAATCTATAAATTCATTAAAGGAAAATAAGTTTGATACGTCCTTGGTTGACTTCCATACTAAATAAAACTCTTGTTTAAATGAAAGATTAGGGGGTTTCTTTACATAAACTATCGTATTCCATAAATCAAATGAAATAATTTCGAAGGACATTCTAGTATTTTTCCTTTCAACAATTGATTCTACAGAAACTAATTAATATTTTTAGTTTGAATTATGTATCTAAAGTAAAAAGTATAGGTAGAAATATTAAAAAAAGAAAAAATGTAATCCTCTGAAAGATCAATTATGCTTCAATAACAAATTTGAATATAGGGAGAAGGAGGTGATGATGTTTTAGTTTAAAAACTTAGAGAATAATTATCTATATTATCTAAAGAACTTTTGAGGATTTTTTTGGTGAAAGTAATATGGTAGTAACTGAAGATTTACAAGGACGAGACTTCCTTACATTGATTGAATTTACCCGTGAAGAAATTGAGACGATGCTTAGTGTCGGAATAGATTTAAAACGCCGTTTTGTGACCCATGAAGATCATAGACACATTCTTCCAGGAAGAACTCTGTTTATGGTTTTTTATAATGATAGCTTAAGGACACGAAACTCATTTGAAGCAGGAATGACGCAATTAGGTGGACATGCTCATTTCTTAGAACCTGGAGCAATTTATACTCCCGCATTAAAAGGCGATGAAGTAGCTTATTCAACTGAACGGGTATCAGATGTAGCTCGAGTTTTATCAAGAATGGGTGATGCAATATCAATTCGGATTTATGGAAGCAAATGCGGATGGATGTATGGAAAAGGACATAAAATTATCCGAAACTTTGCTCATTGGTCTGAAAAACCAGTAATAAACATGGAAGACGATATTTATCATCCATGTCAAGGAATGGCCGATGTGATGACAATATATGAAAAGTGCAGCCATGATTTTAATAAATTGCAAGGAAAGAAATTTGTTATGAGCTGGGCATATTCCGCAGGCCAAAAACCAATGGCTGTTCCTCAAACTGGTGTATTAGCTCCTTCAATGTTTGGTATGGATGTAATATTAGCTTGTCCTCCAGAGATGGATTTGCATCCTGATATAACTAAGAAAGTTGAAGAACATTGCGATTTATTTGGTGGATCATTTAGGATTGAGCGAGATATGAAGACTGCGTTTGAAGGAGCAGATTTTGTATATCCCAAAAGCTGGGGAGTTCTCGAAGCTCATGGTATAGAAGGAGTTCGACTAGCCAAGCCAGAAACTATGCCTGAAATTATGAACAAATATAAAAATTGGAAGACTACCGTTGAATTGATGGATGTAACAAATAAGGGGCGGGGTTACTATATGCATTGTCTCCCCCAAGATCGTGGAATGGAAGTAGATGATGAAGTGGCTGACGGTAGGTGGTCTATTATCTTTGACCAAGCAGAAAATCGACTTCATGCTCAAAAGGGAATTATGGCATCAATCATGCATTAATTCCTTCACTTTTTTCAATATGGGAAAAAACAATTATTTAGCTAATTATGCCTAAAATATCAAGGAAAAAGGCGTAATAAAAAGCAATATCTTTAAGATAATCATATCTTCCTGATTTTCCTGCATGGCCTGCTCCCATATTAGTCTTCAGGAGAAGGAGCCTATTATCGGTTTTTATGGATCGTAATTTAGCAACCCATTTAGCTGGTTCCCAATATTGAACACGAGGATCATTTAATCCAGCAGTTATAAGAAGATGAGGATAATCCTTCGGTTCAACATTATCATATGGACTATAAGACAACATATAATCAAAATACTCTTTATCACTAGGATTTCCCCATTCTAAGTATTCTAGCACCGTTAAAGGGATTGTTTCATCAAACATAGTTGTTACTACATCTACAAATGGTACTGTGGCAATAGCTCCTTTAAATAAGTCTGGACACATATTAATCACTGCCCCTATCAAAAGACCTCCAGCGCTTCCACCCATTATGATTAATTTCTCCTTGGAAGTCCACCCCTCATTGATTAGATACTCTGCACAGGTTATAAAATCAGTGAAAGTATTCTTCTTGGTCAGAAATTTTCCGTTTTCATACCAGTGCCTTCCTCGGCTGCTACTTCCTCTTATATGAGCTATTGCATAGATTATCCCTCTAGTGAGCAGACTTATTCGATAATTAATAAATTGTGGATCAATTGTATAGCCATATGATCCATAGCCATAGAGTAATAGAGCTTGATTGTTTTTTATAACATTCTTTTTGTGATAAACTAGAGAAATATATATTTCTGAACCATCATTTGCAGTAGCAGTCACTCGTTTAGTTTCATACTCTTCTGGTTTATAACCAATTACCACTTCTTGTTTAACTATATCTAATTTCTTCGTTTGTATATTATATTCATATCGAGTAGTTGGATTGGTTAATGAAGTATAGTTAAAATGAATAATAGGACTTTCATATGTAATTTGTACTAAAGATTCTTGGAGATGACTAGGTTGCCATGTCGTATAAATTTCCTCTGGGAATTCAATATAATAGTCTTCTTCCTTTGTTAAAACTCTGATTTTTTTGATTCCATCTGTACGTTCATATAGAATTAATCCATTTTGCTTGGGGACTATTTCTAAAAGATATATTTCTTTACGATGAGGGATGACTTCCTTCCAGTACTGTTTATTAGGTTTATCAATCTCTGTTTCCATCAGCTTGAAATTTTCTGCCTTATCTGCGTTTGTTACGATCAGAAATTTACCATCTTGATGTTCCAGATAATATTCCAATTTCGCTCCTTCATCTCGTGGGTGAAATAAAATGAATTCATTATTTATTCCCTCCTTTAAAGCAATATAATGGACTTCAGATGTAGTTTGACTTCTAAGAGTAAGAAATAGATATTGATAATCATTAGAAGCTTTAAAACTTAAATCATATCTCTCATCTAATTCTTGATATAAAAGCTCATCACTTATTGGATCTGTACCTAAAACATGTCGATAAACTTTATCTGGTTGTTTTTGTGGATTGAGAGTAGTATAATAAACAGTTCTATTATCTGTCCCCCACACAAAGCTATAAGATGTGTTTTGAATGGTTTCAGGGAATATTTGTCCTGTTTCAAGATCTTTAAAACAAATGACAAATTCCTCTGCACCCGAGATGTCAACAGAATACGCCAATATAGTATTATTAGGACTTACCTTAAAAAAAGCTAATTTATAATAATCTAATCCCTCTGCTTCGACGTTTTCATCTAAAAGCAGTTCTTCAGTGTCTGGGTTGATTGGATCAATATTTTGATTTCTACAATAGGCCCGATATTGTTTTCCTTTGAATGTTTTCCAATAATAGTAATATTCCCCTTGCTTCTCTATTGCACTAATATCATCTTCTTTAATCCTTCTTTTCATCTCATTAAAGAGTTGTTCTTGGAGAGACTTGGTGTGATCCATCACTTTCTCTGTATAAGCATTTTCTGCTTTAAGATATTCAATAACTTCTGCATTTTGCTTTTCGCGTAACCAATAATAATTATCAATTCGCTCTATCCCATGATTTATCATTTTAAATGGTTTAATTGCTGCTGTAGGTGGTGAAATTTCCTTTTCTTTTAGATTCATGAATAAAATCCTCTCTAGCTTACTGAATCTGATTAATTTCGACTCAATGCTTCATATCAATAAACATATTGATGCTAATATTTATTGATATAGTAGATTGTTATGTTTTTTAGCTTAAGAAAGAAAATAATCATTTTTAGTAATTATTTGAAAGTTTTGTAGGAAAAAGAAGTTTTATAATATTTAATTATATTATAATGTAAAAGTATATAAATATGAAAAATCACTACAAATTAGCTAAAATTACATTGAATAGTGTTAGAGAAGGAAGTTATTAAAATGGTGATAATAAGGTTAAATGGTAATCATAATAGAATTTGTAAAGAATTTTTTCCAGATTGTAATATTTGTAGCAATTTCTCTATATGTTTCCCAGACAATGGGCTGTATGATGAATTGTCTGAATTAAAATTGTTGGAACAGTTAGAAAACGGTAATTTGGACCATATTCTTAAGAAACAAAATACCATTTAATTAAAAAGTTATAAAACTATCAGTCTATTATCATTTTAATTCCTAATCTTTTTATATTTCATCTATCCATGAAATAATGCTTCTAAACAAGCCAAATTTGAAGAGGGAATCATCCGAATCTACCAAAGCGTTTGAATCCTAGATTTGACAAAGTTTGGTGGAGTGGGAGCTGCACTGTGAGAAATCATAAGGTAAGTAATAATTCCAGGAGATTAGTAGGTTTAAACATTCAAAATATCAAATTCTTTCGAAAAGACTATCGATTAGGACCTCTTCTTACTTTAGAAACTGAATGTGATCCTAGACGTCATCTTTCTTTGCATTTTGTCAATAAACAGTAAGATGTAGAATCTCTCAGATTAAATTTTTGATTTTTTCCTAAATATTCTAATATAGGAAATATAAAATATTACTGTTAAAACAACTATAAGGAATTCAAATCCAGAAATATCAATAGAACTCGATATGCTAGCATCTCTAAAATAAATTCCTTCTTTATACAATAAATTAAAAATAGACCATAAAGAATTATCTAAAGAATTGTCTTCATAAAAGTTATTGCCTTGATTGACAAAAAGAATAACACCAATGTTTATGTCTTGATTAAAAAACATCAGTGAATTAAATCCAAAGACTCGACCACCGTGACCTTGTAGAAAATGTGTTACATGTTTTCCATCTATTTCTAACGTGTTAAGCTTTTCATTCATCCACCCAAATCCATATGAGTCATAGATTTTATTACCATAGAAAACCTGACTTTCATTATGCATAAGATTGATTGAGCTTTCACTTAAAATTCTATTAGCTCCATAAACTCCATTATTCATGTGAGCAATTAAAAAATTGGCCAAATCTGTTGTAGTAGATCGTAAAGCACCTGCTCCACGTGAATCTAAATTAAAGATAGGAAGGTGATGATTTCTATCAGAACCATTAGGGTAATCCCCTGGGCGTAGCGGGTAAATAAAACTAATTCCTTCAGGAATCCATTCATGAGGAGTAGCTAACCTATCTGGAGAATAGGATTGATAAGTATAATGAGTATTAGTCATATTTAAAGGTTCAAATATATTATTCTGAAAAAATTTGTCAATTGATTGATTTGATATAATTTCAATTAAATAACCT
>WOR8_10003348_pt1 | contig 27110 bp, 26 predicted proteins | sample DeeMarSeWOR38_10_FD_19890 | JGI IMG/M metagenome (IMG submission 19890) | reverse complement strand
TTCTTGAACTCGCCCACGGGGACCTCCATTACGGTGGAGAGGAAGGGAGCGATGGTCAGGAAGTCCACAAGGCCGTCGGCACACCAGCGTGCAGGGTTGAGGCCGACATTGGTGCAGCCCCGGAGCGAGGTCGGCACCCGTGCCGAAAGAAGGATCCTCCGGCCACGCAGTGCACCCCAGCGCCGGGTCATCTCCCGCACGCGCTCGACGAAGCGCGTCATCGTCTCGGCATATCGTGCCATGGAATCGGGCTGCCAGGGAAAGTAGTAGGGGAAGCGCATGAAATCCAGTTCGAGCCCGTGTATATCATACCGTTCACAGACTTCCGAGAGGAGCGCGAAAAAATACTCGCGTACCTCCGGGAGAGCGTAGTTGAGCGCTGATGCGCCCCAGCCAGCGTACCCGCCCACCCTGTACTCGGGGTGTTCCTTCCAGAAGGGAGAGAGCAGCGGGCTCTCGGGCTTGTCCACGTCGTGAAGCTCATTCATCCGGAAGGTGACGAACACCTCCATGCCACGCAGCCGCGCTCTGTCAAGGACCATCGCAACGGGGTCAATGCTGTCGGCAACCAGGCGCTCGAGATTCTCGCTCATCCGCCTGCCGTACAGGTTCCAGCCCGTGAGCGAATCCGCCGCCGGCACGTCCCAGTGATACATCGGGGCTACCCGGGATGGGTATCCCATATTCTGACCGGGGTTTACGCAGTGCAGAAATGTGCTGATGCCCGTACCGGCAAGCGGATCGATGCGCAGATGGGAGCGCGCGGGTGTGAGCGTGTCATAGGCCATCAGCAGGTTTGAGCCGTCGCTGTTATACAGGAACCGCCGCGTCGGTGAGGGGTCGGGCCAGATCACCTCTGCAGGGTCGACCGGCGCCCGGTCGAGGACCGGCCCCGTCGCGATCGGGCGAAATCCCAGCGTAAGCGCGGGAGACTCGGGCAGCAACCGGTAATCGTCCGCACCAGGATCGGTGAACAGGGGGTCGGCAAAGACCGACCGCGGATCGCCTGCCGTCTGCTGCCACTGGGCGAGATCCATTCCTTCGGTCATCACATCTTGCCCGTCGGTGCGCCAGTAGAGGTTCCGGTCAAAGACCATGTTCCACCCTTCGTCTTCCCACCTAAACATCGGCCCCTCATCCCAGTAGACGATGTTCCGTTCGAAGGCGAGGCTTGCATGGGATTCGTGGTGATCGCGCATGGCCTGATGGTCATGTCCGAAGGCGATGATGTTGTTTCGAAAGACGTTCTCCCTGCCGTAGTGCTGATGGAAGCCCCCGTGGGAGGTCCGGTAGACAAGGTTCTCCTCGGCGACGATTCTGGTACTCCCCTCATCGTAGTAGATGCCCCAGCCGCCGTAGTTGCGCGCGGCGATGTCATGAAAGATATTGTGGCGAATGACGGTTCCGGGTTGTCCTCCGAGTGTGTAGATCCCTCCCATATCAGAAAGGAGCGGTCCATCACCATCGGTGCGGGCACCGATGTGATGGATATGGTTTAGTTCCACGAGGTTCCCCGCGGCGCCCGAAGGACCGTAGCCCCAGGTCCAGCCGATCGAGATCGCGCTGTAATAGAGGTCGTGGATATGGTTGTGGATGATCCGGTTTCGGGGACTCTGGCCGACCCAAATGCCGACGGCGCTGTGAAAGAGAAGACCCACCTCGGCGATCTCACAGTTGATGACGGTGTTGCCGTGCGTCAACAGAGCGGGATCCTCGGCAACCTTCGGTTCGCCGATCATCACCCCGCCACCCCCCAGGTCGCTGAAGAGGCATGCGTTAATCGTATTCTCCATACAACCCTCGCGGAGACTCAATCCGTATGTCCCGGCCTGCGAAAAAGTACAACCTTCGAAGGCGCTGGATCGGAGTCCATGGGCCTCAACGGCGGCAGGAAGTCCAAAAGCTGCCTGGCCGAAACCTCCCCGGCCACGCACAACCATCCCCCAGGAGGTCGTGTCGGTGAAGCGCCACTCGGTGTGAGAAAACGTGATGTTGCGGAAGGTGAGGTGCTCAACATAGGCTCCCTCACCCGGCCGCCCCTTGATCAGAAGAATCTGGGGCACTCCCGCTATGATGGCCGTGAACCGTTCCAGTTGCTCCTGCGGCATGGGAAGATAGAACAGTTCGCTACGCTCCGTGTCAACAAACCACTCGCCGGGTCTGTCAAGAGCGTCGGGAACGTTCAACAGATAGTAGGGATTACCAACATCGAGCCGGTACACACTCCGGAGGCCAAACCGAAGCAGCAGAGAATCTCGATCGATCCCTGTAATGGGGAGGTGGGACTCGGTCCAGAGATTCATCACGATGGCCTGGCCACGAGTAAGGCCCTCCCAGTCCGGGACGTCCTCCGGATGAAACTCAAGCGAGGCTCGCCCCTGGTTCCAGGGAGTCTCGGGGCCGTCGCCCGGCGTGCCGGCAATCGCAAAGTATCCCCTGTTCGGGTGACGGGCCTGCGGACGGCGCGCTCCCCCGACCCAGAGCTGGAGCAAGTGGGGTGCAGGAGTGCCGAGCTCCGACGGAAGAGGCGTCACCCAGACTTCCCGGCCTGCCCTTCGCCGAAGCTTCCAGGTCGTGAGCTCCAGGCCGCCACTGAGGACGGGCTTCTCGTTGTCATACGCAGCGTAGAGGACGGGGGAGTCAGAACTGCCGCCATCTTCAGGCTCCAGAATGAGCGGCGCTGTGAGGTGGTATTGCCCACCGCGGAGATAGACGACGACCGGCGATCGAGCCTCCCGTGTCGCAGTGCGAAACTTCCGGATTGCAGCCCGCGCGCGCTCAATTGTCTGGAAGGGTCGCTGCAGAGTTCCGGGGTTTCGATCGCTCCCGCTCGGGGAGACGTAGAACACTCGTTCTCCGGCAATGAGCGTACTGGCGGTCACGACGAACAGAATGACACAGCGAAACCGAGGCAACAGGGTCATGGCAAAGTCGAGGCTTGTTCGACGGCTGGGAACCACCGAAGTAGGGTCAATGCTGCAACAATGAAGATTGAAACAACGACAAACTCAAGTATGGCAAGCCCCTACCAGCACGCCGGGGTGAGACCGCCTCATTGACAATGGTGCTGCTGCGATGCAAGTTCTTCTTCCCGACTCCAGATATGGACTCACCGTGCAAGCATCAGAGGGGGGTGCATTCTCGCTGGGTGATCGCCTTCGCGGCAGTGCGCGTCCTCCAAGGACCGCCATACTGGTCCTGGTCCTTGCATGGATCGGTGTGCATCTGGTCTTCTCTGGAGCTGCCCGGTTCAGGGTCCCACTCCACCCCTTCCTCATCCTCGGGGCGGTGAATAGTCCGCATGCATTCTTCTTTGCGTTGAACCTCCCCGCAGGAGCCTCGCTCGCCGCAATCGGTATAGTTCCTCTCTCGGGGGGGGAGAACATCTGCGGTGGAATGACACAGCAGGCATCCCCCCTGACCTTCAGAGCGATATCCCCCGCTACCCCCCCCGGGATGCCCCGATTCCTGAGGTTCAGCCAGGCCACGCGGCTCTCCTGCCGCTCCCGCCGGACCCCCGCTGCCGCAATAAACGGAACCCGGGGGAGGGGGGTAAGTTATTTGTTCCATTACATATAGCGTCTTTTTCTTCCTCCAACGATTTTTCTCTTGACAAGTGAACATTTTGCCATTATATTTGTCACAGTACAAACAAGCACAATATCACAAATGCTCAAGATCACGCCGAACTCTGCGACCCCTATCTACGAACAGCTGGTCGATGAAGTAAAGCGGATGATTCGTGTCGGGGAACTGAACGTCGGCGACAGCCTGCCCCCCATTCGTACGCTGGCAAAACAGCTGGATGTGTCGGTTGCGACAGTGGCTAGGGCGTATCAGGAGCTTTACACACTGAACCTCATCGAGGGCAACCGCCGCAAGGGGAGCTATGTGAAGCAGCGTTCCCCGGCGCTTGATGAGGGCCATGAGAAGGTGTTCAAAGATCCGATCCTCCTTCTCGTGCGCAAGGGTCTGGACCGGATCGAAATTGAGCGGATCTTCAATTCAAACATCTCCCAGATATTCGACTGAGGGAGGAGCCATGGAAGCATTTCCCATCTTGTCGGTCTTCTGGATCAGCTGCATCATCCTGTGGGTGTTCCTGCTGGCAGTCACGCTCTACCAAACGAACAGAGGGATCCTGGAGCGCAAGGGGTACTCCGAGGCATACGTGGCATACCTCAGGCGGTCGGGCCTCAGGCGCAACACCGGTATCGCCATCGTTGTCCCTCTCCTGGGGATCGTTGCCGGAGTGCTGGTGTACGCCGTCGCAGGGGACATTGACATGCCCGAGCATGCCGGCTATGTCCTGTTGCTGTGGCTTCTCCTAATAATACCTTTCCCGATCATTGACCACAGGCGGTCTGCGAAAGAAACAAAAGAGATCGTCCTGAAAACGGGAGCTACGGTGGTTGTGGACCTCAACTACCGGGTCTTGCATCTGGTGTTCCAGCCGCGCCTGGAGGCTCTCCTGGCTATCCTCTATATTGTCTATTTCGTCTTCTTCTTTGGCCCGTTCCATATTGCCCTCATTCACGTTGCACTGCTCTGGGTCATCTACGCCACGGCTCGCTTCGGCCGCCACGTTACACCGCCTGCAATGCGCGATGCGTACCTGTTCCTCTTCACGTTCATCATGGTGAACCAGGCTCTCCTGCTGTTCCATTTGGTACGCGAGATGCTCCACTGGAACGCCTGCTGTGCCGAAGAGGGCGCCGACCTGCGGCTCATTCTCGGGACGATCCTAGCGGCGGCACTTGTCCTGAAGGCTCTGGTCTCTCTCCTGAGACTACCGGAGTTCAATGCACGTCTCAAGGGAGCACAATCACCGTCTTCTGCAAACAGCTGACACCAGCAACGCATGAACAGGCAACAGGGACGAGTACACACGTGATGAGGAGGTGCAGAGTATGAGACGACCGCTGCTGCTGATCGTTGTAGCCGGGTTTGCCCTTCGCTGTGAGCATTCGGATGACGCTCTCACCAGCGATTCTCAACCGGTTCCTCTCACCAAAACGCGGGTAAAGGATGGAATGGTGATGGTGTACGTTCCGCCGGGAGAGTTTCTCATGGGAAGCGACCTGATGGAAGCCTTTGTCGTGAGCGGGCGCCCCGCCCGGGGCGATCTCCGGCTCTTCTGGTTCCCTGATCAACGACCAAGCCACAGAGTCTACCTTGACGGCTACTGGATTGACCAGACCGAGGTCACGGTGGGGATGTTCAAGAAGTTTGTGGAAGCAACCGGCTATCGGACAAGTGCCGAGCGTGAAGGCTGGGGAAAGCCCTGGCAGCCGGGACCCAAGGAGCTGGAGTGGCCAATGATCCGGGGAGCGGACTGGCTCCATCCGCGTGGTCCGGGCTCGACGGCGGAAGACGAGCATGCTTGCGTTCGGTTAAGCTGGGAAGATGGCATGGCATATTGCGAATGGGTCTGAGCGACGCTTCCCACGGAAGCACAGTGGGAGAAGGCAGCTCGGGGAACCGACGGTCGCCGGTATCCCTGGGGGAATGACTTCGACGGCACCCGGCTGAATTACGGGGACAAGAATTGTCCTGTCGAGCGATGGCGTGATACGCATTACAACGATGGGTATGCATTCACCTCGCCGGTTGGCATCTACCCGGGCGGGGCCAGTCCCTACGGCGTGCTGGATTTGGCCGGCAATGTGTGGGAATGGGTCTTTGACTGGTACGACGAAAGCTATTACGCCTCTTCCCCTTCCTCTAATCCGAGGGGACCCTCCAACGGTCACCTGAAGTCACTGCGTGGCGGATCGTGGTACGATGGTGAGCCTGAAGGGTGGGTCACCTGCGTCATCCGCCATCAAAATGAACCCACAGACCGATATGAGGACGTGGGATTCCGCTGCAGCGTCTGGTCGGATACCAGCGAGAGCCGTGAATGAAGTACCGTGATCTCTGAGAGAGAAGAGACTAGCCGCCGTCCGTGGCCGGCTGGCTGACCTTGCATATTGGCTCGCGGACGGCTACTTTGACGCAGCCCGCCCAGGCCGGGCAGAATGTCCCTCAGATAATCCTCCAGATCCAACGTGGCCCCATCGGAAGATACCAGAGCCGCCGTGGTTCGCGTGGCATTCTTTGTTGTCGGAGGTCTGGTGTCGGTAGCGTATTTCTCGCTACTCTCCGTCCTGACACTCGCTCCGTATGCCGATGTCGTTCATCCTCCCTACGCTATCAACCTCATCGTTAACTTCTCTGCAGCCCTACTGGTGGGCACCGTGGTGGGGGTGCTCGAAGTCTACGTGATGAAGGACAGATTTCGCCGTCGGTCGCTCGTGGCCGTGGTGGCATTGAAAACAACATTCTACCTTGGCATGATCCTGTCCTCAGGGGCCGTCTTCTCCGTGCTGTTTCATGTACTCCTACGAGGGCTCTCTCCCCTCGATCCCCGTGTGCTGTCATCGGTCGGGCTGTTCCTGACGGGCCCCGGGATCTGGTTGCTGCTGCTTCATTGGTCCGTGACGATTGGACTGATCCTGTTTGTTCTCCATATGCGGGACCGATTCGGACCGAGTATGTTTCTCAATTTTGTGCTGGGGCGCTATCACCGGGTCCGGGAGGAGGATCGTGCGTTCATGTTCCTCGACATGACGTCTTCCACCGTTATAGCAGAGCAGCTGGGTCATGAGCGATACTACGCACTGCTGAATGATTTCTTTGAAGATCTCTCCGGGCCCATCCTCGATTCGCGTGGAGAGGTCTATCAGTATGTCGGTGATGAAGTCGTTGTTACCTGGAGAGTTGACCGCGCCCTGGAGAATGCGAACTGCGTTCGGTGCTTCTTTGCCTGTCAGCAAGCAGTGAGGGAACGCAGTCCTCGATATCGTGAGGTGTACGGAATCGTCCCGTCGTTCAAAGCTGGCATACACGCCGGTCGGGTCGCTGCGGGAGTCGTGGGGGTTCACCGGCGGGAGATCGTCTTCACTGGGGACGTGCTGAACACGGCGTCGCGGATCCACGATGCCTGCTCACGCACAGAATCATCACTGCTTATATCCTACGATCTCAAGACTCTGCTCTCACCCTTTGATCGGCAGTTTCGCTTCCAGAGCATCGGCACGATTCCCCTGAAGGGGAAGGCGACCGAAACGGAGCTGTACGCCGTTTCCCCTCGAGCGCAAAATTCTGCTGCTGATCCAGGTATACAACGCTGTGGATCAGTCTCGGGAAGTTCCTAGGCAGGGGGGAAAGCGAAGAGCCCCGAATCCGGACATGAGACGCTTCAACGGGCTCGTGCCCCATCGCCGCATAGGGGGAGCCGGTAACGTAGGAACAAACAGATCCGCACTGGCGACTGCCTTCCTGAGTGGTGCGCCGGAGAGAGAGGTATGCTGGTAGAAGACCCCTGGTGGTGAGGTCAGCTCCCCGGGGCAAGGGCTTCGCTTCGGAAGGAGCGACCGGGCCAGGGTCCCTTCGGGGACTGTCGATGCCTGCTGCCTCTGCGGCCTTTGCCGCGGGGCGAGTGTCCGTACGTCCGAGCTTGCGCGTCCTCAGCCTTCAACAACCAGAGTGAGGGAAGAAATGTCCAGACCTTCTCAGTCACCTAGAGCCCCTGGCGCCATCGTTTTGGCGCTTGCCATTGCTGTGGCTCCTCTTCGTGGGCAGGAGGAATCCAACACACCAGTGCTTCCTCTCCCGGTTATTACGTCCGAGAATGTTCAGATCCCCGACTGGCCTCCTGACAGGCCGATGGCCAATTCTATGCGCGCCTGGCACTACAATTCGGCTCTGGTGATGCCGATGGTCAAGATCGGAGAGGCAGTGCAGAAGCCGATCCTGGAGTATGACCTCCAGATGATGCTCGCGGCCGTCGTCTCCTCGCGAAACGGCTGCAGATACTGCCTTTGCACTCCGGTCCGTGTGCTGAACCCAGAAGGAAGGGGTGACTCTCTCCTTCTTGAGCTTCAGCGGGATATCGTGCACTCGACAGTCTCTCCGAAAGAGAAAGCCGTTCTGTCGCTTGCCGAACGACTCACCGTGAGTCCCTCTCTGGCAGGGGGGTATGTCCGAGCGGCGATCGAGGCCGGCTGGACTCATGAGGAGGTTGCCCAGGTCATCTTCTTCGTCTCGTACATGAACATGATGAACAGAATTGCACAAGCGTTTCAACTCCCACCTGACCAATGGCATCCCTATGACGCGGACGGCACGCTGCCGATGGTCCGGTGTGGGAACTAGTCTGTCTAGCGATCCACCTGGATATCTTTGCTGTGGTGAGCAAGAGAAGGCATCCTGTCGGCAAGGCGCTCTGATGCAATGAGCACTCTTCGGAGGCAGGGGCGTTCGCAGCTTTCCCTCTCATCTCCCCGGGAAGAGGATTCTGAGCAACCAAGACAGGGAGCGCTCTATGCGTGTGCTCGGCATAGACCTCGGCGGCACTAAAGTCGCGGGAGCAATCTTCACCGGTGACGGGGCGCTCGTGCACAGGCGTGTTCAGGCTCTCGAGGGACGGAGGGGAGCCGACGTCGGCACTCTCATCCGACAGCTCCTTGCCGCTCTGGTGAAAGATGCCGGTCCGGTTGCGGCGGTGGGAGTGTGCGTTCCGGGCATAAGCTGGTCAGCCACGGGACGTGTCTGGGCTCCGAATATCCCGGGGTGGGAGGAGTATCCACTGCACGACGAACTGATGTCCTTCCTGGGGACAAATGGCCCTGGTGTTTCTGTGGACAGTGACCGTGCATGTTCCATTCTTGGCGAAACCTGGCGCGGGGCCGCGCGCGGATCGGCCAACGCTGTGTTCATTGCCGTTGGCACGGGGATCGGAGCAGGAATCATGGCTGACGGGAGAGTACTGCGGGGAGCCAATGATATCGCCGGAGCGACGGGGTGGATGGCCCTGGAGCGTCCCTTCAGACCGGAGTTTTCGAAGTACGGATGCTTCGAGTCTCAGGCCTCTGGAGCGGGGTTGGCACGACGTGCGCGCGACTATCTGCGCCGGCGGGGCGATTATGCAGGGGCCCTCCGCTCCTGTGACCCGGATGCCCTCACCGCCCACGATCTGTTTGCTGCCTACGATGAACGAGATCCCGTTGCCACCGACGTGATTCACAATGCCATCACATGCTGGGGCATGGCAGCGGCAAACCTCGTGAGCCTGTTCAATCCCGAGGTCGTAATTTTCGGCGGCGGCATATTCGGGCCGGCGGCTCGCTTCCTCCCGGAGATTGCCGCGGAGGCACGCCGCTGGGGGCAGCCGATCAGCATGGGAAGGGTGAGGTTTCTTGGGTCGGCCCTGGGGGGCCGGACTCTCACCGACACACCACCATCTCTGCCATGAGAAACGAAAGACGTGTCTTTGCCATTGCCTGTACCGGTATGCTGCTCTTTGGCATCGTCATGATGTCCCTTGGCACGGTGAATTCCTTCCTGGCGCGACGACTCTCTCTCGACGGGCTCACGATTGGCTCACTGGCTGCCATCCTCCCCTTCGGCATTCTCATCGGGTCGCTTGTCTTCGGCCCAGCGGTCGACCGGCTTGGATACAGAACCCCGTTCGTCGGGGCCTTGTTGCTCATGGCACTGGGGTTTGCCGGAATCGCCTTTAGCAAGGAGTTGATCCTCCTGCAGCTATCATTCCTCCTGATCGGACTCGGAGGCGGAATTCTCAACGGCGGGACCAATGCACTCGTAGCCGAGACGAGCCAGGAGAGACGGAGCGCCCGCTTGAGTCTTCTCGGTTTCTTCTTTGGAATAGGGGCCCTTGGGATGCCGGCCTTGACGGCAGCTCTGGCAGCAGTAGTGCCGTATACTTCAATCATTGCCGGCATCACGGTTGTTGTTCTAGTTGTGGCAGCAGCGGTGGCCGCCACCGGATTCCCCGCGCCGAAGCACCCCCGGGGGTTCCCACTGCGACAGGCTGCCGGGATGCTGAGGGATGCGCCGCTGCTCGTTCTGTCGTCGGTTCTATTCTTCCAGAGTGCGGTGGAGTCGATGGTGAATAACTGGACGGCCCTCTATCTACAGGCACGCACCGGGTCGAGTGTGGAGGCCTCACTCGTAGCGCTCACCCTGTTTGCCGTGAGCCTGACCGTAGCGCGGCTCGTTCTTGGAGCCCTCTTGCGTTGGCTCCCGTCCCAACGAGTGATGTTCGTGTGCTATGCAATCGCTGCACTGGGTGCAGTATTGCTAGCGATCGCCTCGACATGGCCCGTGGCCGTCGCCGCAGTCCTCCTGCTTGGTGCAGGTTTTGCACCCATGTTCCCCGTCAGCTTCAGCTATATCGGTGGCGTATACCCAGAGTTGACGGGAACAGCATTCAGTCTCGCCCTCTCGATTGCACTGCTTGGGAATATGCTCCTGAACTACCTCGTAGGAGTTCTGTCGGAACGTGCGGGGATCGGGTACTACCCGGTAGTGCTGACGGCGTGTATTCTGATCGGTCTATTCCTTTTTGGGATCGGGCTTTCCAGGGTCCCGGCCTCGGCTCGTAGTTAACCACCAATTGGAGACCACAGCGCATGCTTGCCGGCCAATGGCTTGAGAATGCCCGCCGTGTCATGGCGGCTATTGAACACACACAGCTTGAGACCATTAGGCAATCCGCCAGCATTATGGCAGAATCAATTGTCGAGGGCCGATGGGTTCACACCTTCGGGTGTGGGCACGCCACCCTGCCGGTGGAGGAGATGTATCCCCGCATTGGGGGATTCGTGGGTTTTCATCCAATCATTGAGCTGCCGCTGACGTATTTCACGCACATCGTCGGAGAGATGGGCATCCACCAGTTCCTGTATCTGGAGCGCGCGGAAGGGTTTGGCGTGGAGATCATGAAGGGATATACCTTCGACCCGCGCGATACCATGTGGCTCTTCTCGCATACAGGGATCAATGCGGTCAATATCGATATCGCCCTGGAGTCACGAAAACGCGGGATGAAAGTGATCGTGTTTGGATCAGCTGAGGCGGGGCGCGGGACAGCGAGCCGTCACTCCTGCGGAAAGACCCTCTTCGAGCTTGCTGACGTAGTTGTGGACACCTGTGTCCCGATCGAGGATGCCCTGGTACCGGTGAAGAACCATCTTGACAAGGTCGGGCCTGTATCCACGATCGCATTTGTGACGGCCGTCTGGATGACGATTACCACGGTGGCTGAGATCCTCTCGGAGCGGGGAGTGCAGCTATACATACACCCCTCGCACAATAACCCTGCTGACACAACTGCGAGGCAGAGACTCGAGAGCGCACTGGTGGAGTATAAACGAAGGTCTCTGGGTGTATAACATGCCTGTCTGGCCCGCTCGGGCGGCCAAGCCTCTGCAGGCTACCGCTGTGCTTCTCCGCAGGTCCTCACCGAGGTGAGAGCGATACGAGCTGCTGCGAAAGGGTTGTCACTCGGGAGAACGAGGTTGGGAGTCAGGCTCCTTGTAGCGAAACATCGTGTCGACTGGCATCCAGTACCCAAGATAGGTCACAAAGCCCGTATCTTGGTAGAGGGTCTGTTCAAGCTCCCAGACCTTGCCGCTCCGAGTGTCCACTCGATACAGCCTCTGCTCCGGTTTGGATGGCACGGCCAGCCGTCCCTGGAAGTGCCGTACGGAGACCTCGGCCGCGCGGACCTGGTAGCGGCCGTTGTCGGATGATCCGTGCCAGAGGAGTATCAACAGAGCAACCGCTCCAAGCAGAGCGACTTTGAGGATGAGGTCAATGGCGTTCTTGTTCATGGGCATCGTTCTGGATGTGGAGATGTGGTACCTCGTCTGCGTAGCGGACCCAGTACGGCCTCCCTCTCGTAGTGAGAGGAGAGTGTGTGTGGCTGATACTGATACATGCGCCGGCGATGATCGTAATATGCCATGAGTGTCCCCACTGAAGCAGCTCTCACCCTACGCCTCCTCTAGCCTGTCATACCAGTTTCTCTTCAATAGTATGGTCGTAATGATCACCAGCGCGATAGCCACTCCCATAGATACAAGCTCAAAGACGACCAGGAAGACAGGAACGAGACGGAGAGATGTTTGCCAGACCACTCCGATCAAGACATTGGACAAGTCTCTTGCGGCCTGAGTATTCTTCGCGATCTGGGGGTGGTCAACCTTGGCCTTCTCATAGACGGGCTGCCAGAATCCCCACGGACGAACCTGAAGGTAGAAGTGGATCAACGTTTCATCATCCTCCGGCTTGGTCAGGAGTGTTGCCGCCACACTGGCGACTGCAGACACGGCGAGGATGATGGGGAAGCTATTGACAGCGGAGATCTCTGGGAAGATCCGTCCGAAGGGGACCGCAAAAAGGACCCCGCTCATCATCCCCCAGAAATACCCGTAGCCGTTGAAACGCCACCAGTGCCAGCGCAGGATGTTGGGAGCCGTGTATCCGCCGGCTAATCCGAAGACGATCCATTCAGTAACGGCATTGATGGAGTAAGGCATGAGTCCGAAGAGGACGCCGAGCAGAACCAAGAGAATCGATGCGAGATAGCTGACGATGACATACTGCCGGTCGGTGCCCTGAGGGTTGAGGTATTTCTTATAGATGTCGTTGACGACATACGCAGCGCCACAGTTGACGGTGGAGTCGAACGTTGACATAAAGGCCGCGAGCAACCCTGCAAGCAGCAGCCCGGTCAGGCCTACCGGGACAAAGTTGTTGATCACAAGAGGCAGCACCAGTTCGAAATCAATGCCGCGTCCCATCGTATTGAGCTCGGGCCCGTAAAAGACTACAGCGAGGACGGCCACGGCGGGTACCATGAGCCAGCGGGGAACAAGCGCGACTGAGACAATCGCGTTCATCAGCCCGGCCTCTCGGGGAGAGCGCGCAGCCAGCATGCGCTGCATGTCGTATGTCGGCACTGGCCCTGCCATGCTATTCAGAATGCCTTTGAAGACAATCATGACGAAGAAGATAAAGAAGAGAGAATAGCCGTCGGCGGTGATCTGGTCGTTGACGGCAGGGATAAGAGTGGACCAGTCCAGCTTCAGATGCCACCCGATCGAGAGGTCTAGCCAGCCATCGGGGACGACAGCGGCCAGCTGCTCCGGGGAGACCTTGTTGAGCGCAATGATGCCGATAACCACGGAGGTAATAGACAGAAGCGCAAATTGCAGGAGATCAGTAAGGACGACGCTGTACATCCCCCCGAGGAGAACATAGATCGTAGTGATCGTCATCAGGATAATTGCGTAAGTGCTGGCCGAGAGATCCCAGGGAAGAAAGATCGTAGCAAACTTGCCGATTCCCTGAAAAGTATAGGTGAGCAGGCCGATGACGCTGACGAGGGCAAAAATGGTAACGCTCAGGCTAGAAAGCTCACTGCCCCGACCGGTGCCAAATCGCGTTTGGATCCATTCAGCACCTGTGAGAACGTTCGAGCGACGCACCCAGATGGCAAGGTAGACCATGAAGAAGATCTGGTTGAAGGTCGGCCACATCCACGGCATCCAGATGCCTTTCAATCCATAGACAAACACCATGTAGACCAGCCACATGGTTCCGCTGATATCGAACATCGAGGATGCGTTGGAAATACCAAGGAAATACCAGGGGACCGTCTTTCCACCGAGGAAGTAGCTGTCCATGTTCTTGGATGCACGGCGAGAGAGAACAATCCCGGTTCCGACGACGAGAATCAGATAGAGAAGAATAATTGCCTGGTCAATTGGATGCATTTCCATGTCCTCGCATCAATGCAGGCTCAAGGGGCTGGCGAAGCCTCGGTCAATGTGTGACATCCTAACACATCGGTCGGACTCCTTCAAGGGGGAATATCAGAGGGATCTGGTGCGGATCGCTGCACCGGCGCGCGACCCACCGGCACCGGGGGTGCATCAGCGTCCCTTGTGCAGTCCCCCGGAAGAGCCCGCGTCACGAGCAGAAAAATTACTGAGGCTGCATCTCCGCCTGTCTTGCTTCTCTTTCTGGTCCTGCTGCGCTTGGTGTAGTGTGCGGCCGGATGCCGGGTATAGCTACGAAGCGCTCCCGACTCTGTGCTACTCCGGCGTGTTCGTTGGCGTGCTTGAAGGCCCTGTGCCGTTGCATGGCTTGGGGATCCCACCTGCCTGGTGAGGTGTCAACTGTCGAGAGTGCGCTACCCCATCGGTTGGGGAGCTCTCCAGGCGGACCGTAGACCTTAACATCGCTCCTGACCCCTCTCGGGGCTCCCGCTCCTTTTTCCGCCTCTTGTCTCCTGGTGTTCAGCCTGGCTCTTTGGCCTACCGCGCCCATTCTGCCCGCCATCCACGGGCGAGGTGGGCTCATCCATTCGAGGGCCGCGATCCGTCAGATTGGCATCTTACGCCTCGATTTGGCTATTCTCGTCGAGATGAGTTCCTATTTTTGAGAAGTTCCCCAGAGCTGCCTTCTTAGATATTGGGTCCGATGGGTCCACAGAAGTCCACAAATGGCCCACAATCGCTATATCGGTTGTTGGCAAGTTGTTTGACAGTAGATGATACAAGATATCAGTGGGGATGATAATGGAACCTGACAATTTTGCAGATGCCGCGGTTTTACCCATAAGCTCTGCTGCGCACCTCCTGGGGATATCAGTTCAGACGCTTCGGATGTACGAGCGTGAGGGGCTGATTATTCCCCACAAGAAGCGAAGCGGTCAGCGGGCATACTCCATGAAAGACGTTGAACGCGTGCGGTGCATCAGGAGGGCAGTCAACGAGGATAGGGTGGGCATTGAAGGAGTGAGGCGTGTTCTGGCTCTGATTCCGTGTTGGGCCATCGTGGGATGCCCGCAACAGGACCGCGATGCCTGTCCGGCGTACACCGAAGCCAGCGCACCGTGCTGGACGTTCAAACACGAATTGAACCTGTGTGCAACCCGCAACTGCAGAGTGTGCGACGTTTATGAATCACTCGGTGACTGCCAAAGCATCAAGTCACGACTTCGAGACCTGCTTTCCGCCGGCGGCCATACTGCCGAGGCTGGCATAGGACTATCCCCACATGAGTAAAGAACAGCAACAGAGAGGCGTAACACTATGAGGAAGCTTGTTATTCTCGGTGCTGGTACCGCAGGGACAATGATGGCCAACAAGCTGGCCGCGGTGCTTGACTCGAGCGAGTGGCACATGACCATCGTCGACCAGCAGGAAACACACTACTACCAACCAGGATTCCTGTTTATCCCATTCGGGATCTATACCTGCAAGGATGTCGTGAAACCCACCAGGGATTTCATACCCCCAACCGTAAACACCATTACAGGCATCATCGACCGTATCGAACCAGACCAGAACCGTGTCATCCTGCAGAACAACGCTGTGATTCCGTATGATTACCTGATTATCGCAACAGGGGCACGTATCGACCCCGGTGAAACAGAAGGGATGCAGGATGGCCTCTGGCACAAGTCCATCTTTGACTTCTACACCATTGAGGGAGCGTGTGCATTAGCAGACCTGTTCAAGCGCTGGCAGGGAGGGAAGCTCGTAATTCAGATTACCGAGATGCCCATCAAGTGCCCCGTGGCCCCGCTTGAGTTCGCTTTCCTGGCGGATTGGTATTTCACCGAACGAGGGATCCGGGATGCGGTCGACATCCACTTCGTAACACCGCTTCCCGGCGCGTTTACTAAGCCCCGTGCCTCGGGGATTCTGGGAGATTTCCTGAACAAGAAGAACATCCGGCTCACCTCGGAGTTCAGCATTGCCCGTGTTGATGTCGATGCCAAGACTATTGTCTCCTGGGACGACATGGCAATCCCCTTCGACGTGCTCGTGACCATTCCCACGAACAAGGGCAATGATGCTATAGCACGAAGCAACATGGGGGACGAACTCGACTTTGTGCCGACCGACAAGCATACGCTTCTCGCCGAGGGTCGGGACAATATCTTCGTTATCGGTGACGCCACAAATCTCCCCAGTTCCAAGGCGGGTTCCGTTGCACACTTTCAGGCCGACATTCTCCAGGAGAATTTTCTCGCACAGATTGAGGGGCGCCCTCTGAGGGAGCGATTCGACGGCCATGCCAACTGCTTCATTGAGTCCGGCTTCGGCAAGGGCATTCTCATCGATTTCAACTACGAGACAGAGCCGCTGCCGGGGAAATTCCCGCTCCCCGGAATCGGCCCGTTCTCACTGCTTGAAGAAACAAAGATGAACCACTATGGAAAGATCATGTTCCGCTGGATGTACTGGAACTTCTTGCTGAAGGGACTCGAACTGCCGATCGAGTCCAATATGACTATGGCAGGAAAGAGACAGTGATATGGATACGACCATAACATTTCATGAAGTGAAGGCGCTGCACGAGAAGCTGGACGTTGTGCTGGCAGAGATCGAGCATCAGCGGCGCCACAGGCGTGAGATGGAGGACCTCAAAGAGGATCTGATGCGGGTAGCGCAGGATGCCTACCAAACGGCGCTTGTGGAGCTGGAGGATGTCCACGATCACCTCCGCACCGCCGATGTGGTTCACCTGGGCAAGAAGCTTCTGCGCAATGTCAACACCATCGCAAGCATCGTTGAGCAGCTGGAAAGTGTCAAGGATTTCCTGGAAGACGCCGCGCCCCTGGTGCGGGAATCCGTCCTGGATGGGATGAGCACGTTGGATCGACTGGACCGTGCAGGATACTTCACGTTTGGCAAGGAGGCGTCGAGGATTCTCGACAACATCGTCAGATCATTCACCGCTGAGGACGTGGGCAAGCTTGGTGACAACATCGTGACGATTCTCAATACAGTAAAGAACCTGACGCAGCCCGACGTCTTACAGGCGCTGAATAACGCCTTGGCGGTCTACAAAAACCTGAATGTCAGAGCAGACCAGGAACTTTCTCTCCTCGGGCTGGTCCGAGAGTTGAATACCCCGGAGGCAAGGCGCGGGCTCGCTGTTGCTGTTGCCTTCCTCAAGAACCTTGCAGATATCCAACCTGCGAAGCTCGACCCCTTACCCTACACCGTCTCACAGACCTAGAAAAGGAGAACACACATGACAATGACTGTTGCTGCCGAACTTGCACGCGATGCTGACGGGCACCTTGCGAATCGATCAGACTGGAATGAGGAAGTTGCGGCTGCGTTGGCCAGAGAAGAGGGCATTGAGGAATTGACTGATCGCCACTGGGCCGTGATCAACTTTATGCGGAAGGAGTTTGACGCAAAGGGTGATGCGCCCTCCATTCGGAAGCTCACCAAGGAAAGCGGCGTGAGCACCAAAGAGCTCTATGGGCTCTTTCCAAAGGGCCCCGCAAAGAAGTCGGCGAAAATTGCCGGGCTCCCCAAGCCCAAGGGCTGTATCTAACCGCGCGAAGGAGAAGGACAATGACGAACAATCATCAACCGATAGAGAAAGTCTCCATCATCATTTCGCGAGGGTCGCTGGAGGGGGTCTATCCTGGACTCATTATGGCGAACGGCGCCCGCATGGAAGGTATCGAGGCGACGCTCTTCTTCACCTTCTTTGGACTCGACGCCATCATTCGAAGACGAATGGATCGACTCAAAGTGGCGACCGTGGGGAACCCTGCCATGCACCTCCCCACGCTGCTGGGAGCCATCCCGGGAATGTCGTCGTTTGCGACCAGTAGAATGAAGCGGGAGATGGAGAAGCTGGATATTCCTCCAGTGGGGGAATTCATCGAGATGATTCACGATGCGGGCGGGACTCTCTATGCCTGCAAAGCTACCGTGGATATGTTTCACCTTTCAAAAGAGGACTTTTGCCCTCAGGTTGAGGATATCATCTCCGTCGGTCAGTTCTACGAAATGTCTGCCGGCGGGCAGATTATCTTCACCTAGAAGTCTCACGACAACACCTCGACGGCACGCGGGGCCTCACCACCCGATGCACGCGCGCGGGGATGACGCCGTGCGGGACTACAAGGGCGGAGAGCGACACAACCTAAAGGCAAATCAGGGGGGGGAAAGAGTTCCAGTAGGCGTCCTCAGCGGACGTGGGCACGTTAGCCCCTCGAGCCCGTGCGACTCTCGGGCAATCTTACGCTTTGAACCGCACCGGGCGTTGTGCCCACGCGTCCGGTTGAGGTTCCTCCAGGGGGGATTCTCACACTCCGGTACGGCTCCATACACTGGGGTCATCCGGGTGCCGCCCGCATTCACGCTCATCCCTAATCTGGGAGGGCCACTTTTCCCTCCGCTGCCATGCGCTCTGGCCAAGGCTACCCTCCCCTTGGCCCATGCGAGGCAATCCATTCCTCAAACCAGGTCTCGCTGGCGTGCAGCCATGCCTCACGTAGGGACAGGAGGTATCGTAGTCTCCGTCAAGGTTACGCCTGCATGAATGAGCCATCGGAGGCTTGCTCCACGGACCTCCAGCGATTTTTGAAATCGGGCAAGACAAAGGCGCGATCGGAAGACTGGGTCTCAACACCCTCAGATCCGAGTGAGTCGCTCGTCGGCTGGCGTTGAGTGACCCGATGCCCCCCTTGAGCCGCTGCTAATAAGCAACACTGCGAATCAGCTCCCCCCTCCCAAGCTTCCCTGACCACTCCCGAGATCCCGTCAACGTTCCGGTTCCCCCCCAGCGGGATCCATCTATGCCCGTTTTCTGAGGCTCAGCTGGTGAAGACTCTTCAAAGTGTATGGAAGTGTCTACAACACAGGAGAGGTGTAAAGGCCCATATTTGCCCCCCTTTGTGAGATTTCTGGTGGCATACTCTGTGCGAACATCTCGGAGAACGAAGATCTCGTACTCGTCCACTTATTACAAATCGTCCCCAATGGCCACCATATCGGAGGATGCCTTGAAGACACCACTCTTTGTGATGCTGGTAGTCGCGCTGCTGCTACTGTCCGCGGGAGGCGCAAGTGCCCAGCCCAATATTGCCAACCAGACCGTGAACCTCAATGTCCCAGCCGTGCTGAGGGTCTCGGTCACCCCCGCGTCTCTCGATCTCACGCTCCAGGGTACCGATTTCACCCCGGGGACTGACCAGAGCGCAACAATCACGGATGGGTCGACCACCTTCCGGTATGTCCACAACAATGCAACCGATGCGGCAATATCCGTCAACGTGCAGGCGGCCCTTCCTGCAGGCGTGAATCTCTCAGTTGAATTGAGTGGCGGAGTGGGGCCTTTACCCCTGACAACCTCCGCAGTCGATGCTCTGACAGGACTTGCCCGCGGTGCAGGGAACGGGACGGCAACCTACTCGTTCAGTGCCCTTGCCTCATCGGCACCGGCGGCCACTGCAGCCACCGTCGTGTTCACGTTGCACAACTGAAGGACAAAACGCACGCGCAGTTGATGTCTGCGCCGTCCGCAGACGCAAACGTACAGAGACCGCGGGCGCTCCCCCCGCAGCGGTCAGCAATACAAAGTCACGGCGCCCGCCTGAACCATCGTGGTTCATGAGGCGCCGTGGCTGTTGTTGGGGAGCCCGGTAGTGACGACCATGCTGGGGTTTCCAATGAATCTGCAAGCAAGTCTCGTCAGTTCTGCAGGCGCCTTCCTGGCGATCAGCATCCTCTGTCCATCTCGAGCCCTGCCCCAGACGTTCGACTCGGATGCTCACACCGTCCGGGTGTCAGTCCTCCCGATTAGTGTGGTCTCCCTTAGCTCCGGAACCATCAACCTCGACATGAGTCTCGGGCTCATCGTCCCGGGGCAGGACCAGATGACCGTCGATGATCAGAGCACGACATTGACGTGGGGAACGAATAGCTCCTCCAGCAAGATCACGGCCAGCACAAGCCTGGCCGCGCCTCTGTTCGACCTCCGAATCGTCGCCGTGAATCCCACACAGGGCACCGCTGGTCCGGAATTCTCCCTTACCCCTGCCGCCCAGGATCTTCTCCTGAGCCTCGGGCGTTCGTCGGGTTCCTGCCTCCTGCGCTATACGGGAGTTGCCCTTGCCTCACAGGGCTCGGGTACGGATCTGCATGTAATCACATTCACCGTGCAAGCCCAATGAGAACCTCACTGCTCATCATCGCCGTCTTACTGGGATGGTCACTGCCTACTTCCGCTCAGTTGCGAATCCAGGGAGGCAATGTGACGATATCGATCACCACAGGCCTTCCGGGTCCGATTCCGCCGAGCGCGACCGTCTCGACAACCGGCCTCCGTTGGCGACAGGAAACGGTCGATACAAAGATCACGATCAGCACTATCTGTCCCGGCCAGAAATTCACGCTGCGCGCAGTGGCAACGGGCATCACCGGTGGCGGAACTCCCGCGCCTGAGGTGACGCTCCAAGAGGGAATGCCCGCGACAGACTTCATCGTGGATATCCCTCCCCGCAGGCCCAACAACGGTCGATGCACCGTCCGCTACACCGCAGTGGCGACCTTCGAACAAGGGAACAGCCTGGAACTGGGGGACGACTTTCACACCATCACATACACTCTCGTGGCTCAATAGGATCAACAGATGAACCGTTCGTTTGAATCATGGATGCTGGGCCTCGGCCTGCTCCTCCTTGGATCGCTGAGTCCCACAGCTGCCCAGGTCACCGTTATGGGTCAGCTTAGCTATGACCGTCAGGCTGTGCCGGGAGAGACCTATGAGGGGTCCATCAGGATTCGGAACGACGGGAAGGAGCCGACAGAAGTGAAAGTGTACCAGACCGATTACCTGTTCCTATGTGACAGGACCACACGCTACGACCAGCCCGGCACATCTCCACGTTCCAACGCGGCGTGGATCAGCCTCCGGCCCGAGCGCCTGGTGGTTTCCCCCAGGGAAACTGCCGAGATCAGGTACACGATCTCTATCCCGGCCCAGGACTCTCTCATCGGCAGCTACTGGAGCATGGTGATGATCGAGGAGATCGGGCTCGGATCTCCCGAATCGGGGCTGCGGGACACCGAGGTTGCTCTGGGGGTCCAGCAGATTCTGCGCTATGGTGTGCAGCTTGCGACCCATCTAGCTGCCGGAGGAAATCGGAGCCTGGAATTCCGGGATGTCCAATTGCGATCGGAGACAGACAGCACCTCACTTCTGGAATTCTCCGTCGCCTGCACGGGGAGCCTGTGGATGCGCCCGGCTGTCTACGCTGAGGTGTTCGATGCGCAGGGCCTCTCACAGGGGACCTTCGCGGGGAAGGAATACCGGATGTACCCGGGCACATGCGTGAAGCAGGCAATCCGGTTGCCGAAGTTCCCTTCCGGAAGATACAAGGCACTGCTCGTGGTGGACGCAGGCGGGGAGGACGTGTTCGGGGCCCAGTTCACATGCTCATTCTGATCTACCATGACCTCCCCCGGCGGCCGATGCAGCACCACTGTCTGCGCGGGCTTGGCGCTCGCGCTGCTCGGGGGCCTCACTCCGTGTGCGGCACCGGGGGCGCAGGAGAATGAGTCTGATATCCGGGTCTTCGCGCCGGCGCCGCCGGGCTCGGACATCCGCCCCGGCGGCCAACTGACGCTGAGTTTCCGCGTCGTCAACCCTGGCCCTTCCCGCAGAACGCTCGCCGAACGCATCGTGTATCCTCGGTCGTGGAAAATCCTTGCTTCGGATTCCATGTTTACTCTCCAGCCGGCGGGGAGCGAGGTTCGGCTCGTCACCTTCCACGTGCCCGCGACAGCTCCGGCCGGTGTGGAAACGATCATCTATGTTCTTCATGACTCTGCATCCGGCGAACAGGCTTCGGTGACATCCCTGCCAATTGGAGTCCAGACACGACGACATCTCCAGGTCACCCCAGTGGAATCCCCGAGGATTGCGGCCTCGGGCCGACCCTACGCTGCGACCTTCTCCCTTTGGATGGAAGGGAACTCGGGGGGACGGGTCTCCCTCAGCGCCAAATCCTCTGGCAATTACCAGGTTGCCCTGGATTCATCGCAATTCCACCTCCCGCCGGGGGAGTCTCGTCTGGTCAACCTTTCAGTGAAGACGCCGAGCGGCATTCCGATGCAACGGCGGGATCTTCTTACCCTTAGCGCCACCATAGAGGGTGACAGTGTGCCCGCCGCCACATCAACCGTAGCGGTCGACATCCTCCCGGTGGATGGGGAGACGGCAGACTTTCAGCACCGCGTTCCGTCCTATGTCGCCCTTCGCAGTGCGGGTGAAGACGGCTCCGCCGGTGTTCAGGGTGAAGTCGGAATATCAGGACCTCTCCTACCGGATCGGGAGGGGTTGATCTATGCGCTTGTGCGCACGCCAGACCTCCAGCACCAGTCTCTCCTGGGGCCACTTGATGAATACCGAATCAGGTATGAGGACCGAAACATCGACCTGGTACTGGGGGACCACACCTACGCATTGTCTCCACTGACAGAGCTCGGGCGCTATGCATTCGGCGCCGGCGCCAGCGTCTCACTTTCCGAGTTCACGCTGGGGGGCTTCTACAACAGGACTCGTCTGGCCTCCCGTCCCCAGGAAGAGGCGGCGTTGTTTGCAGCCACGGACCTGACACAGGCAGCCCGCCTGAGCTTCCAGGCAATGGGAAAGGAGGATCCCCAACGCTCCGGAATCCTCTCCTTTCGTCTTCTGGTTCGTCCGATGACCAACAGCATCATCGATGCAGAATTCGGCCGCTCCTTTGGGGAGTCGTCGCAGGACGATGCGCTGTCGCTTCGCTGGTCCGAGAGAAGCGCCCTGGTCTACTACGACATCCGGTTCATGCGCTCAGGAGCGGAGTACACCGGCTACTTCCGAGATCTGGACTTGAAATCAGCGAATGTTGTCCTCTATCCCTGGAGCCTGCTCCGGATCGAACTCCTCCTGAGGGAGGAAGAACGCAACCTCGGGCGTGACACTCTACTCGTCGGGGCTCCCCGGCATCTGCTGTATGAAGCGGGGGCAGGATTCGGCAACTACGTCTTCGCTCGAGTCCGGCGCCGAAAGCTGCAGGACGTGATGCCCGATCCGCTCTTCGGGAGAGATGAACTCACCTATTTGATCCGGGGAGGATATGCCTCTGGTGGAGGATCTGCGCTGGCCGAAGCGGAATTCGGGACCCATCGAGAACATGTCTTTGCCAAGGACGGGCCATACTCGAGGATCGCACTCTTCCTGAACATCTTTCCAGCTTGGTTCCACTCCTACGGTGCGACCCTTGAGTATGCTCATGAGCCGAATCTCTACAACGGAGAGGGGGTGGCCCGGTGGGCAGGGAGTATCACGGCAAAGTACATCCTTACGCCGAAGACGCACCTGTACGTCGCACTCCAGAGCAACAGAGTCCATTCAACACCGCGCCAGGTCTATACGGCGGTCGAGGCGTGGCTTGACCACGAGTTCAACTTCGGCCACGTTGCCCGCATCCGGGCCCGCCATTCCACGTTCAATCTCTCACCGAACGGCAGCGACTTCTCCTGGATGGCCGAATACTCCGTGCCGTTCGGTCTCCCTCTGGGGCGCATTTCCACGGTCGGCGGAGTGAGCGGAAGGGTCGTGGATGCCGAGACGGGCGTGGGGATCCCGGAGGTCATCCTGTCGATTGCCAAGCGGTCAGTCCTCACCGACAGGAATGGAAGTTTTGCATTCCAGGGCCTCGAGCCAGGGATGCACAGACTGCAGGTCGATGTGACAACGCTCGGCAGACACAGGGTCTTGGAACATGGTCTGAATGATCCAATCCCCGTTCACGGGGGAGAGGATACTCCTGTCGAGCTCAGAGTGGTGCGCGGAGGTGAGATTGCGGGGAGCGTGACATTGAACACCTTTGTGGTGACTGAATCTGGAGATACGCTGGCAAATCAATTCGCTGAGGTCGCCGGCATCCCGTCGGCACTGATCGAGGCCTCCCGGGGAGACGATCTCGTTCGCCAGCTGACGGATTCACGGGGTGGATTCCAGTTCAAGGACCTTCGACCGGGGACGTGGAGCATTCGAGTCCGGACCTTCTCTGCGCCCGAGAATCACTTCCTCGAGACCGAGGCAGTCACCGTCGATGTGACAGGGGGAGAGAAGACGGAGCACACTTTCCGGGTCTTGCCCAGACGCCGCATCATCCGGATCTTGAACCAGGGAGAACTCAGGCAACAGTGAGTCATGCGGCCACCGCAAGGCTAAGACAAGATACGCCGCAGGGAAGCTGGCGAATCCATTGATCATTGACTGAACGTGCTTTGGAGATCGCATATTCGACAAGGTGTTCATGAGTCAGGTGACGTGACCTCGGAGTGATATCCCCAGATGGAGGACCCTTGCGACGGCCGTTGTATTGAGAGCAACGCTGAGTGACCGCAACGCGGTGAGGCCTTCCGGAGCTTTCCTGAACCCTCTGTGCGGAACGGGGGAAATTCCTGATGGGCGCGAGGAGTCACTCAGGCGGCTGCCGAGCGGTATGGATTGAGATCAGGCGGCGGGGACTATGTCAGAGAACTTTCCCTCGGCCAGGGTACCCGGCTGAGGCCTCAGACCCACGGACGATGTGCCTGTGAGTACGTGAACCGGCAACTGCTGAGCGCTATCTCCGACGGGAGGAGTCAAATCGGTGACCAGCCCTACGCCGCTCCCGCCACAGGCAATCTCACCCGGAACTCCGTCCTCCCGGGGCGCGAGTCCACCGTAATATCGCCGTCGTGCCAGAGCACAACGCGGCGGGCGATGTCCAGCCCCAATCCGGTCCCTTCACCGACCGGCTTTGTGGTGAAGAATGGGTCAAAGATACTTTCCCGCAGATCGGGGGGGATTCCGAGACCATGATCGAGCACGGTGACGATCACATCTGGTCCTTCAAGCACCGCTGTCACAGTGACCTGCCCCTGGCTCGGTGATGCGTCGATGGCGTTGTCAATCAGGTTCATCCAGATCTGATTAATCTCGGCGGTGAATCCTCGAATGGGGGGAAGGTCTTCGTGCACACTGAGCGTGATGGCAATTGACTTCGACCGGGCTTTGCCTTCGAGCAGGGCGACAGTATCGGCAATTCCCCTAGAGAGTTCGACGTCCTCCAGCGCCGGGGCACGATCCATGTGCGTGAACCCCTTTGCTGCCCCGACCAGCCTATGAATACGCGTTGCGGCACGCTCTATGTTCGAAAGCACTGGCCAGCCTGTCCAGATCTTCGAGCCGCAGTGGGAGCCGTGCAAGGTCCTCCGAGAGGGGCTCTGCAGTGCTGTGGCCGCGGAGCCACTCCGCAATGTGATCTTCACGGTCCGCCAGTTCGAGTCCGGAGACGGTGTGAAGCTCCGGTGCGTTCTCACAGAGATCCCACACGAGATAGAGCTCTGCCACCTGTACGCTGGTAAGGTTATAGGAAAACAGTTCCCGGGCGGCCTGCTGGGCCGCCGCGAGCGCATCCCCGAGTGACTTGGCATCACGAACTGCCGCGGAGGCCGGATTGTTTACCTCGTGGGCGAACCCGGCCGCCAGCTTCCCTAACGATCTCATCTTTTCGTCACGCAAATCGGTCGATGTGAAGACTCTTGCACGGTCCGTCATATGGTGCACGAGCACCGCCGTGACTTCATAACAGTTGCGGATTAGTTCAGGCAGTTGATCTCGTGAGATCGTCAGTGCATCGGTCGGTTCCTCAGCGACGGTATCTCCCGGCGGTGTGATCAATCTGGAGAAGGGCAGAATCCCCCAGACGTCGCCCGCATGCCATTCCATCACTTTGCGCATGCCTGCCCCTCGATGCACGTAGATGGACATGCGCCCGGAAAGGAGAATGTGGAGACTATTCACTACCTCTGTATGGCGGCAAACACTCTCCCCCTGCTCGAAGCGACGGCGGGTGCCGTGCTTGGCGATCCAGAGCAGCTCTGCACGGGGTGCCGCGCCGATCAGGCGGTGAGACGCCAGGAGGGTGAGAAGGTCTTCCTCGACCACGTGATTTCCTCGTTTTAGGAGCCAGAATGTCGGGAAAGTGTACCGACGGGTGAGGCAAAAGTCAAGCACCGGCAGTCCAGGATGGCCCCTTGTACCTCACTCGGGAGATTGTTATGATGTTGCGACGCTCGGTGGGCCCTGCACGGCAGGGCAAGGTGCCGGAGTGTTTCCTGTTCTTCCTTACATTGCACCGAGGGCCTTATGCAGAGTCCGGGTCTCTCCGGCAGAACAGTCGTCCTCCCATGGGGATATGAGCGTGATCATCCCTCCCCCGACGCTATCCGAGTATCCTCTCATCTCCTTTCTCTCCACTCCTGGCCAGAAGCATCACCGACGACGGAAAGCACGCACACGCGTGACACATCGTCGGTCACCGGTCCAGATGAGTCTCGGCAGTCAGCACAGGATTCAAGAAACAACGCCCTTTCCTAGGACGGGCAGGAGAAGTCAGCGGTGGCAAAGCCAGTAATCATGAGTGTCGATGACGATCCCCAGGTGCTCGCTGCGATCGAACGAGACCTGCGCCGCAACTACCGGAAAGACTACCGCGTCCTGAAAGCCGCCTCGGCGCGGGAGGCCCTCGAGGCCGCGCGCCAGCTGAAGCAGCGAGGGACTGCGGTTGCACTGTTTCTGGTCGATCAACGGATGCCCGAGATGACCGGTACACGGCTCCTGTCCCAGGTCCGGGAGCTTCACCCGGAGGCGCGCAAGGTTCTCCTCACCGCCTACGCTGACACCGAGGCCGCGATTGAGAGCATCAATGAGATCGGCCTCGACCACTACCTCATGAAACCATGGGACCCCCCGGAGGAGAAGCTCTACCCGATCCTCGATGATCTCCTCTCGGAATGGAAAACGCGTGCCCATCTGCCCTATGAGGGGATCCGTATTGCAGGTGCTCGCTTCTCGCCGCAAAGCTACGCAGTGCGGGAGTTCCTGTCGAACAATCAGGTCCCCTATCAGTGGATTGACGTCGATGAGGATGCCACCATGCGGAACCTGATTGACGCATTCCCCGGGGGGGCGGCCAGGCTCCCGGTTGTCCTGTTCGCCGACGGAACATATCTCAGTGCCCCTTCGAACCTCCAGCTGGCTGAGAAGGTGGGCCTCCAGACCCAAGCATCGAAACCGTTCTACGACGTCGCCATCGTCGGGGGAGGACCGGCGGGCCTGGCGAGCGCGGTCTATGCGGCATCCGAAGGGCTGCGCGTTGTGTTGATCGAGCAGAACGCGCCCGGGGGGCAGGCGGGAACAAGCTCCAGAATCGAGAACTACCTGGGATTTCCCAACGGGATCACCGGTGCCGACCTCGCACAACGCGCGAGCGCACAGGCACGGCGCTTTGGAGCGGAAATCCTCACAGCCCAGGAGGCTGTGGGCGTGCGACGCGAGGATCCGTATCGGATCGTCCGGCTGGCCGACGGGAAAGAGATATCCGCCTATGTTGT
>WOR8_10004270_pt1 | contig 27197 bp, 21 predicted proteins | sample DeeMarSeWOR38_10_FD_19890 | JGI IMG/M metagenome (IMG submission 19890) | reverse complement strand
GTACAAAAAATCGGGCTGAAGGAATATTTCACGCTCAACTGGCATCGCGGCTATAACAGGGCCAATGCCTGGACTAAGGCCGGCGGCGTCAGGGCAGAAGACTGGGCCAACTGGGGAGACGGCTGGCTCGGAAAATTTAAAGAATACTAAGACGATCCTGAAACTTCGAGTGTCTTATACGTTGTATTGTCAACCGCATCGCTGACTCTGATCGTAATGACATGGTCGCCTTTCGGCAAATCTTCTTCGGCGTCTATTCTAATCGTGAAATTCTCGTCCATCGTATCATAGACCAGATCGTCCGGCACAGTACCGACCCAGCGGGCGTTGCTGTCTATCGTATATTCCAGCTTGTCAATCGCACTGAGCTCATCGGCGACCTCGATTCCGAGAACGCGATACTTTCCGTTGTCTTTGAGGGGTGATGTAAGCTTCATGCTCTTTACGACCGGCCCGGCGTTATCAACAACAACCGGCTCACTGACTCTGCTGCCGGTCAGTTTGGTCAAAGTCGTATTGCTTTTTTCATCGCTTGCGGTGATTCTGATTTCATACCGGCCATCCTCGACAGTTTTACCATCCCATTCGAAACTCGTAGCTTCAAGATCATCCTTCAGCTCAATCCAGCTTGTCCTGCCGAGTTTTCTGAAATCGATTTTATAAACCAGTTTGTCGTTGTTGTCGTCCTTGGTCACATAGCCAATTTTGAAGACTCCCTGCTTGCCGGCCCCCTTTACTCGACTTACCGTAACTGATTCGACGCGAGGCGCCAGATTCGGCACCGTACAAGCTACGGCAATCTCCCTTATCAGCGGGCTGTCGGTCCCGTATTGACTTCGAAGGATGAGTTTGTACTGGCAGAATCTGCCCAGCGGGCATTTCAATTGTACCGGCTCGGTTATTTCGACCGGCTCGGTCCATTCCGAGAAAGTCGGGTCGTTGACATCCTGAACATTGCCGCTGCGAACTGAGACCAGAACCTTACACCCCTGCGGGATATTCGCTTCAAGCTGGAGTTTGCCCCACGTAGCCGGCTGGCCGGCATCGATCAGGTCGGACGTGTAGGTCCCCTCGGAGGCGAAACCGGAGCCCAGCGTAATAAGCTTCGCCGGATTTGCCGTCCCGAGATACACCGAACTGCCGGCCAAAGCTATGGCAGTAATTTGTGCCGCCTGCTCGTCCTCGTAAATCACCGCCTGCTGTTCATTGGCGATATCGATGCTGAACAGATTTGCGTTGTTGCCGGTCCCGACGAGCAGGTTGCCGTCCTTCTCTGCCAGGCAAAAGAAAACCGCTGCCTCGCCGAAAACATCCGTCACGAAACCATCCTGAGTGATCTTATAAATATGACTGGCCTGCGTCGGTTTGGTCCCCTTACGAACCGGTGGCGGCGCCGCAGCAGGTTTTGCTTCGCTCGGCACCTGTGTATTTGCAATCTCAAGCTTTATGTCACCCTTATTTTCGCCGGCACTCTCTTCGCTTTTGGAGTCCGTCTCAGGCCGGCCGGGCGAGGCTCCGCGAAAAGTCGATGCTGCGAATTGAGTTTGCGTCTGGACGATTTTAGCCGAAGTTGCCGCCACGTACAGACTCATTTCGGATTCGGAATCTTCCACAGGCAACAGGGCCGTAATTTCAGGCTGTTCGCTGTCATATAAAACCGTCACTTTGTTGTTCCGCGGATTAATTTTATAAACCAGACCCCTGCTGTCGCTTCCGGCATAAATATAGTCGGCCCGGCCAACGGCAAGCGAAAGTATGTTCTTGTCACGACTGTCATAAATAACCTGGGGCTTTTTGCCGAGAGAATTCAGCTTATAAATCTTTCCCTCGGGGCCGGTTCCAAGATAAATGTTGCCGGCTTCATCAAGAGCAATCGCAAAGATATATTTAGCCTCGTCAGGCCCTGGTTCGAAGAGAATTTCCATCTTTCCGCCCTCCAGCCGGCACAGCCTGCATTCTTTGCCGCTGATACCGGCCAAGAGCCGGCCGGACACATCCGTTGCCATGGCGAAAATATGCTCGTTAGACAGATACTCCTCATCTTCTACTTCTTCACCATCAGATTTTTCTGCATCGCCTTGCTTTTTTTCCGGTTGAACCCGGTCTGCATCCAGTGGATAAATCTTCGTCAGCTTATTTAGGCTATATTTATAGATGCCGCCGTTGGGGCTTGTGCCGAAATAGACGGTTCCCCCGCTGACAATGATACTGTTGATCGACCAGACATCGTCAAAACCCCGCCGTAAGGCGTCCTGTGGATGGAATTCCTTAATCAACGGCTCTGCTGCACGCCCTAATTGAATCGTCCCTCGTGAGCCGATCACAACCTTTTCGCTGCGGCCCTTCAATAAATCCGAGCTGCTGGCATGACGGGTAACCTTGCTGCTGACTGCAAAACAAGATGAGCTCTCCGTAAGGAGTCCCAGGGGCAAAACCAGACAGAACAATAAGAAATTTACGATACCTATTGCATAAATTCTCGATTCTGGATTCCGGATTTGGGATACCACGTGGGGCATCCCACTGTGGCTCGTCGAGTATCCGCCGAAAGGCGTGCCATAGGCAGAGTCATCAAGTATCTGGTATCGATTATAAAGATAAGGGCCGAGTTTGCCTCTCATAACAACTCCTAAAATAGAATTAAGAATTGAGAATGAAGAATGAAGAGATAGAAGTTATCCCCAATGTCAATTCTCAATTCTAAATTCATCATTCTCAATTTTCTTTTGTCCATTTATTTTTCAACAATAATCTTCAGGGTTTTTTTATCGATAACGACAGCGCCGGTTTTAAGATTTCTTTCGAGCCAGTGGGCATACGGCCGAACCCTCAACGCCCTTTTTGCATCCTGGAAGAGCAGTGCCCTTGTATCCGGCAGGTCCGGCAGCTCGGCCGTCTCGATTATGACTCCTCCGGCCGGTAACGTCAGAAGGCAATATAATTTACCCCTGTCGATTTGCAGGGAATTATTCAGGGCCTCGATCAGTCCCGGCAGGTTCTGTGCAACGAACCTGTGAGGCACCGATTTGACCAGGAACTGCTCATAATCACGCTGGCCGCATATAGTCAGCTCGTACTGTCCCGGTGGAAGGTCTTCGGGTATTTCCAGGTCCCACTGATACTGCTTTTTGCCTGCCAAAACGGATTCCAGGACGGCGTTTATCTCGATGCTCCGGCCGGCCCGAACCTTCGAATCGGATAAACCGACCGACCAGATACGCGAGACAACGCTTTCAGGCACAATACGCATATCGATATCTATCGATTCGACATCGACTATTCCATACGGATTGTTCATAAGAAGCCCGATAGTGCTGTAGCATTCGATTACGACCTCGTTAAGGCCCATGCCGCTTGAAACATTTTCGAAAGTAATCGAATCTCCGTTTTTAATGCCGATATTGACCTTGTATTCGATCATATGCTCGGTCGGCAAATCGCCGAGCTGAAAGGCCGCCCCGGCTATGACCATACGAAGATAAAACGGCGTCAGTAACCTGTTGTTCACGAGCCGGCAGTTATAAAGACGTTTTTCGGTATCGTTGTATCGGTCAACCCGTATTGTCAGCGGGATCGTTTTGGCTTCGAGGCCTATCTTACCCACAATTCCGGTCGCTTCATCGTCCGTGACAGCCCCGATTGTCTCGGCCACGCTGGTCAGCTTAAATGAACTGGCTATATTTGAGACGACTGTGTGCACTTTAGCCGCGGCCATCGGTAAATCCACCTTCCCATAGCCAAGCAAAAAGTGCCCGAAGGCATAGACCTTATCGCCGAGGACTTCAGTAACGGTCCCGGAAGTGCTCATCGAAATATCCCCCGAAACCATTGGTACCGCCAATACGGCCCCGGGGGCCAATTCGTGCCGCGTTTCGCGTGCAGCACTCGAAGAGCCGCCGGCGACGACCATGAGCCCAAAAGGCTCAACGATTGAGCCCAACTGCTCACAAACCTCGGCAGGCAGCCCGGAGGTAATCAAAGGGCACGGCAAAAAATTTAAGATTTGCGATTTCCGATTACCGATTTTGAAATAGGAAGCTGACAAACACCTTTCAACCTCGGTAAAATCTATCGGAGCGGTAAAATCAATTCCAAGGTCCACCCGGCCGGCAATATCGGCCCGGCCGCCGGTGCCGACTGCGAGCATCTCGGCAATGGGTGTCGCCCCATAGAGCGGATCTTTGGCGTAGGTCCATGTGAAAGCCAGTGCCCCGGCCAACCGTCCGTCGATATAGACCGGCGAGCCGCTACATCCGGCGACCGGGCCGGTGTGCACGAAACGTTCGTCGGTGCCTTTGACCAGAATCGCATCTTTACTGCCGGGACTGGAGCTTGGATTTATATTACGCACGACATCCACGACTTCCATGCTGAACTTTTCTATCCCGGCAACGCCGTACTCCGTCAGGCAGTAAGCTTCCATCCCCGGCTTAATTTCATCCAGGCCGATGTACCTGTCAGAATCCCAAACATCCTCTAATCCCTTCGGCTGGCCGGCCGCAAACAGAGCGCTTGTTGAAATCATAACTATACAAAAACGAAAAAGCATAAAGTATCGCCTCAATTCGAGCATTAACTTCCTTTCAATTCTTTGCCGATGAAAATTCTAATCGCAAAAGATGGCTATTGCAAGATAAATCAAATCCTGCTACAATTAAGCCCGTTGTTCGTATATGGTGAATGGTAAATAGTGACTGGTGAATGGTAATCAATAACCATTAACCAGTAACCAATAACCCACAAATAACGGAGAAAAATATGAAATCCGACCATCGGCATGAATTGAAGACGAATGAATTAGCCGACTGGCTAAGCCACCTGCCAGAATGGACGAAGGAGAATCTCATAACGATAGTTATCGTAGCAGCAGCAGTAGTTGCGGCCGCGGCCGTATACGGCTGGAGACTCTACAGCAAAAACGTCGTACAGGTACAGGAACAGACCGAATTTACGAATCTGATTAATCAGGTATCAAGCGCTAAAATGCAAATACTTCAGGGCCAGCAAGAGCAGGGAAGGGACTTCTCGTTCGTACTTCTCCAGCCGGCAAACACCCTCCAGACCTTCGCCCAAAACATAAATAACAAGCAAATGGCGGCCCTGGCACTTATTAAACGAGCAGAGGCCCTGCGAACGGAACTGCACTATGGAAATGTCGAAGAGCAGTATTTAATAAACCAGACCAATCTGGCAAAAGCCAGCTATGCCGAAGCGTTCGAGAAATGTTCGACGAATCCTTCATTAGCCGCCACGGCTAAATTCGGTATGGGTCTTTGCGAGGAAGAGCTTGGCAATTTCGAGCAGGCGAAGGCGATTTATCAGGATGTCGCTGTAAATCCCGATTTCGAGAATACCCTTGCAAAAATCAGGGCAAAACGCCGCCTCGAAACAATGGCTGATTATCAGCAAAAGATTGTCCTTAAGTCCGCGCCAAAACCTCCGACACCAACAGTACAGACAACACCGACAGGTACTGATCAACTGCCTGATATCATTCAGCCCTTTAATATCTATCGGCCACTTGAATTCGATATGCTCCCTGATTCCAAAGAAACGGATGAGGCCAATCCTCCCGTCGATGCTAATGTGTCCGGCAAATGATTCACAAAGTCCGATGTCAGACGATAAGTCCGAGTTTGCCAATGCGGCCGAACAGCTTCATGTTGGCCACTCGATCAGAGAGCGCAGGCTCGATAAATACCTCCACGGCCGGTTCAGCAATCTAAGCCGCAGCTTTATCCAAAATGCAATCAAGCAGGGGGCCGTCAAGGTCAACGGGAAAATCGCCAAGCAAAGCCAAAAGCTCAGTCCAGGCGATATAGTCGAGTTTGCCCCGCCTGAGCCGCCAAGCAAAGATATTCTGCCTGAAGATATACCGCTGGATATAATTTATGAAGACCAAGAGCTGATAGTACTCAATAAGCAGCCCGATATCATTGTGCATCCGGCACGAGGAAACACACACGGAACCCTCGTAAATGCTCTGGCGTTCTACTCAGACGAGCTTTCAACCGGCTTAGGTGAATTTCGCCCCGGCATCGTTCACCGGCTCGACAGGAACACAACCGGCGTTATGGTCGTGACAAAAAACGACACAGCCCAATGGAAAATAGCAAAGCAATTCGAAAACCGACAGGTAAACAAAACCTATCTGGCAATTGTCCATGGTATCCCTGACCTGACCGCAGACCGAATTAACGCCCCCCTTGGCATCCACCCAAGAATCAGGGAGAAATATGCCATTCGTCCCGAATCCGGAAAAGAAGCCGTGACGTTCTATGAAGTGCTCGAATCCTTTCGAGGCTTTTCTTTGCTCAAACTGACTCCTAAGACCGGCAGAACCCACCAGATCCGCGTCCACCTTTCATACATCAAGCACGCCATTGTCGCTATCGAGTTGCACTCCACGCCTTCAGCCTTGAATTCAAACACCCGGCAACCGAAAAGACAGTGGAATTTGAAGCGCCCCTGCCCCAAGATATGCAGAACCTCCTCAATGCACTTAGAGAATATCGCAAAATCTGACATTTGTTCACAACATCTCCCTTCTCATTGACAACTTGGCTTGAACTGTGCTTATTACGCTAAAGTGATGCCCGTTACCTGCCGATGTCTATTGTGTCACAGGTCGTTAACGGTGACAGTAAAAGTGGCCGTCTTTAGCAACCAAGTCGATAATATTGTAAGGATGAGGAAAGCCATATGAGGACGGAAGCGGACAAACCAATGAAAACACATCACAAAACAGACACATCAGATGAAATGAAATTTGAAACACAGATCGAACAACCCCAATTTGAACGTCACAGACGCTCCTGGGCCACATTGAAATGGTTCGAGGGAACACCTAAAACTGAAGAGGAATTCTACCTCCGCTTCCAAGACTTACCGGACGAAGATGCAACATTTCTCAAGTCGTTCTATAATGTCAGCGATGACTGGGACCTGTTCAGGATGATCTGCAAATTTTGGGACATCAGAGTATCCGGTGAAATGAAAAAAGCAGAATGTAAAATATAGCACAAAGAATGCCGATTCGAGTTTCGGATTCTCAACTTCTATTCTTGCGGCAGTCTTGCAAGGTCGGCGTCGGAGCCAGCGACCATTAGAATATCACCCTGATAGACCACTGTGCTGGGCATCGGAACATTGATAATCTTACCCTTTTCTGCCTTTGTTTCTTTGCTGTTTTCACCTCGCTTGATTAAGACCAGATTGACATTGTATTTTTGTCGGAGTTGTAAATCCATGACTGTCTTGCCGTTGAAACTGGCCGGTGCTTTTATCCGGGCCAGACTATAGCCTTCTGCAAAATCTATCTTTTCACCAATTTGTGGAGCAATCAGCTTATAAGCCCATCGCTCGGCCGATTCGATTTCAGGGTAGATAACCTCCGTGGCCCCTACTTTGGAAAAGACCTCACCGGCAATCAGGTTTTCAGCCCGGGCATAAATTTGCTTAATGCCCATCTGGCGCAGATTCACAACCGTCAGAATAGCTGACTCGAAACCACCACCCCCCTGTCCGATCCCGATAATGGCGACATCTACCTTATCAACTCCCTGGGCCTTAAGAGCCTCTTCATCGGTGCTATCGAGTCTGACGGCGTGACTGACCTGATCAGTAATCAGCTCGATTTCTTCCCGGTTCTTGTCAATAGCGATTACCTCTGCACCGCTCATTGCCAGCGCTATGGCCAGTTTCTGGCCGAATCGCCCCAATCCTATTACGGCAAACCGTCTCATAACTCGTTCCTCATATCGCATCCGTTGATTATTGTCGACGAATAACCAACTATAAACTTATAACAATTTTATCCTACAATAACCGCCTCTTGTGGATAATTGTATCGAGCCGGCTTTAGGTTAAAGGTCAATGCCGCCAGGAGCGTCAACGGGCCCAGCCGGCCAATCAGCATCATGGCAATAATAATCAATTTTCCGGCCGTTGTCAAAAGAGGCGTGATTCCCGTCGTCAAGCCTACCGTCCCAAGAGCAGAAGCCGCCTCGAACATAATATCCGACATCGTAAAGCAGTTTGAATTCTCTGTAATACTCAGCACCAGGGTACCGCAAAACAAAACCGTAACAAAAAGTAAAGTCACCGTAACCGCCCTGCCGACAACAACGACTCGAACTGAGCGCCTGAATAGTTCGACTTCCTGACGTTTCCGCAAAGCTGCGATTGTCGTCATGATAATGACTGCCAGTGTTACTGTCTTAATTCCGCCGGCGGTAGAACCCGGTGAACCTCCTATGAACATCAGAAGAATCAAAATAAATCTGCTGGACGGTGACATCGCAGCAATATCAACTGTATTGAAACCCGCGGTCCTGGCCGTTATCGACTGAAACAGGGCATTTGTAATCGTGTTTTCAATGTGACTGCCCGGACCGGATGCATAACGCTCGAACAGAAGGATCGCCAGGGCCCCCAGTACTATTAGAAAGGCGCTGACACTGAGAACAATTTTGGTCTGAAGTCGCATCCGTTTCGGTGCTCCCATCGAGAGCCTATATTGTTTACAGAACCACTTTTTGAAGAACCTTTTAATCCTATCGGCCGCGATATTTACAAGATCGTACAGTACACTAAAGCCAAGCCCCCCAAAGACAATGAGCGGACAGATCACCAGGAATACCTGCCAGCACCGGTTATAATCAACAAAGCTGCTGCTAAACAGGCTAAAGCCGGCGTTACAAAAAGCACTGATGGAATGAAAAATACTGCAGAACCACTTGTTATGAATCTCATCGGTCCACATTCCCAAAAGACTCAAAGCACCAACCGCTTCGATCAGAATCGTGCTGAAAAATACGAAACCTATCATTTTGCCAATTCGGCTGATAGTTTGAGCGCTGAGCAAATCCTGCATTGCCACCCTTTCACGCAGACTGGCCTGACTTAACAGAAAAGCAAAAACCGCACCGAATACGACAATCCCAAGGCCACCGAGTTGAATCAGGGTAAGAATAACAAATTGCCCCATCATACTGAAATCCTGACCTGTATCTTTGACAATCAATCCTGTAACACACGTCCCACTGGTGGCTGTAAACAAGGCATCGATAAAACTCAGGCTTTCTTTGCCTTCCGCAGATGCCGCCGGCAGCATAAGCAGCCCCGCTCCCGAAAATATCAATACCAAAAAACTCGCAATCAAAGCCCGTGTCGGATTTCTGCCGGACGCCGCCACATCGATGCTGGTCCTGCAAAGTTTCGCAATCACCTGGACAACAAGATAAAGCCCAACGGCGAAATGCCGAACTTCTGCAGATTCCGGTTTAGTTGGGGCATACCAGCGCCCGGCTCCAATGACAGTGATTCCAAGTAAAAGTAAAAGCGGAATTTCGAACCAGTTTGCCCGCAAGAACTCGGACTTCGAGACGGCGTTAAACATTCGGATGATTTTCTCAGCGACAAATACACTGAGCAAAACCACCTGAACCGTGTATAAAAACCAGGCCTGCAGCAAAGGCTTATCGAAACCAAACAACAAAACAAAAGACGCCACAACAACCGCTGCAGCCAGAGCATTGGCGCCGATTAATACCCTCTCCAGCGGCTTGTTTTTATAAATTATCTGCATAAATCAATTTTCTTCTCGATTATTGTAAGTCAGAAACTGAAAATCGCAAACCGAAAACGTTAAATTCCCTCAGGCGACATCCGCCAGGCCGATTGCATCGCCGAACTTTGCCAGCAGCGCCCGACGGATATTCTTGTGCTCGGCACACTTCAACATCGGATCTTGTGAAACCATTTCGAATGCGTTTTTCCGTGCCATCATAAGCAAATCGAAATCGTCCACTATATTCGCGATTTTCAAATCGGGCAGACCGTGCTGCCTTGTACTAAACATCTCGCCGGGGCCGCGAAGTCGTAAATCATGCTCGGCTATCTCAAAGCCGTCGTTGCTTCGGGTCATAATCTCAAGCCGGCTTTTTGCCGTTTCATTGCCGGTCTCAGCAAATAAAAAACAATACGATTTGGCATCTGACCGCCCGATGCGGCCTCTGAGCTGATGGAGCTGTGCCAATCCAAATCTGTCGGCTCCTTCTATCACCATGATTGTCGCATTGGGGATATCGACGCCGACTTCGACAACAATGGTTGAGACCAACACGTTAATTTTGCCTCTGCGAAATTCCGACATTACCTGTTGCTTTTTAACAGAAGGCATCCGGCCGTGTAGAAGTTCAACTTTAAACTCGGGAAAAACTTTTTTGGAAAGCTGCTCCCATTCATCGGTCGCCGCCTTGACGTCAGAATCCTGCTCGACGGCGGTAATCCGAGGATAGACGAAATAGGCCTGCTTTCGTGCCTTAAGCCGTTCGCGTATAAATTCGTATGCTTTCTGTCTGTCACGCCGGCTCACTAAGCGTGTGATTACATTACCCCGTCCCGGCGGTGAGTGCCTGATTACAGAAACATCCAGATCGCCAAAAGCGGTCATCGCCAGCGTGCGTGGAATTGGCGTGGCTGTCATCACAAGGCAGTGCGGCGTCGTTTGCTTGCGTAGCTGCGCCTTTTGAGCAACACCAAATTTGTGCTGCTCATCGATCACAACCAGGTCCAGGTTCTTAAATTCTATATCGGCCTGCAGCAGAGCCACCGTCCCAATGACAATATCAATTTCGCCGGAACTAATCGTATTGAGCAGTTCATTTCTTTTCCTGCCGGTCAGTCCCCCGGTTATCAAAATCCGTTTAACGCTGCTGTTTTTCAGGTATCTTTCAATGCTGAGAAAATGCTGACCGGCCAGAATCTCCGTCGGAGCCATTATCGCCACCTGCATCTTGTTCGCAACCGCCAGCAACGCCGCATAAAGAGCCACGACCGTCTTTCCTGAACCTACATCACCCTGCAATAGCCGGTTCATTGGCTGCGATTTGCCCATGTCAGCAACAATTTCAGAAATACACTCGTTCTGGTCTTCAGTGAGCAAAAACGGAAACCGCTTGCGAATTCTACTGTCGATCTTGTCGGAGCAGTCGCACGGCACTGCCTGTGAAAAATGCTGGACCTTATACCGACGAAGCGCCAATCCCAATTGCATCAAAAATAATTCGTCATACTTCAACCTTCGTTTTGCCTGCGAAAGCTTTTCCTCATCCGGCGGCAAATGAATCCAGGCAAAAGCATCCCTTCTGGAAATCAAATTATTCGTTTTCAGAAATTCTTTTTCGTAAAATTCCGGGACAAGATTATTTAAATGACCAAGTACCTGAGCGATTATGCGCTTGATTTGCCTGCTGGACAGTCCTTTACACGCAGGGTAAATTCCACCACTAAAATACTCAGCCGGCTGTGGATGTTCCTCATCAAGTACAAAAAACTTCGGATTAGTCAATTGTAACTGATGTTTGTACAAAGTCACCTTACCCGTTGCCATGATGATTTGGCCCGGTTCGAGTTGATTTCTAAGATACCCCCCGTGAAACCACACAATTCTGCACACTCCGGTATCGTCGCCGATCATGGCCTCGAAAAGCGGCTGCCTTCGATAATTCTGGTAGTCTATCGACTCAACCAGGCCCAAAACGGCAACTGTTTCATTAGGCTGCATTTGGTTTATCTTGCTCGGCTCCGGCATAAAATTCCAGTCACGAGGAAAATATTCCAGCAAATCCCCCACCGTCTCGACACCCAGTTGAGCGAATAACTTCGCCCTGGCCGGGCCAACCCCCTTAAGGAACTGAACCGGCATCGATAAGTCAAACCCGGTTCGCGTTTTTTTACTTACTTCTGTCATGACAATACGTTATTGCTCGAATCCATATTTACCGATTAACCTGACAAAACGGACGTCACAGATCGCTCGGCTTATTAGTTTGTCTGCATTCTTTTCACAGACTACCAGCCCCTGCACTCCTCTGCCGCCCACTGGAGCAACAATCAGACCGCCATCGGCAAGCTGCCCGATCAAAGGTTCCGGTATCTCCGGCACTCCGGCGGTAATCATAATCCTGTCAAAACATCCCGAAGGCGGCAATCGTGAAGCGGGCCAGCCGCTGCTGCCGTCACCAACATAAAATTCAACATTACTTATGCCCAGTTTACCTAAAACCTTCTTGGCCGAATCCGCCAGCTCACTAAATCTTTCTATCGTATAGACTTTCTTCACCAGCTTACTCAAAACCGCCGTCTGATATCCGCTGCCGGTACCAATCTCCAAAACCTCGCATCCCGAATCGATCCGCAATTCCTGGGTCATCAGTGCAACAATATACGGCTGGGAAATGGTCTGATCCATCCCAATAGGCAACGGCCCGTCACTGTAGGCCTGCGACTGGTACGAAGGCGGAATGAACTCTTCCCTCGGAACCTCAGCCATCACAGCCAAAACACGAGAATCGGTAATATCACGCCCCCCCAGGTCCCACCTGAGCATCCGTTCTTTGGCGGTGCTAAATTTGTCTTTGCCCTGACGCCCATACATAGCTCAAATCATCGCTTTTTAAGCACAGTTTTGCAAAGCAATTTTGTTTCATCAATCATGAAACTCCTCAACTAAAATAGAAGTTTGATAGCCGCCGCGGCAGCAAGAATCTGCACTACAGCATTAAAGGCCTTCTGTGGGATGCGTTTAAGTAGGAATATTCCCGCAACCGCCCCGATGGCGATAAACGGCAGCATTATTAAATTGAGTTTCACGGATTCTGCCGTCATTAAATCAAGATTAGCACTGAACGGCACTTTAAGCCAGTTAACAACAAAAAAGAACCAGGCCCCGGTTCCGACAAATTCGACTTTTGGCAGCCGCATAGCCAGCAGATAAATAATCATAATCGGCCCGGCGGCGTTGGCCATCATCGTCGTAACTCCCGCCATGAATCCGAGTGCTGCAGCAAACCACCATTGCGTGGGGACAGGCGCCTCTTCACCCTTGAGCCTGGTCCGCCAGTAATTGACGCCCAACATTACCAGAACGATTCCACCGATAATGGGCTTGAGCTGCTGGTCATTGACGAACTTCAGAACGAAGTACCCCGCTACAATCCCGGCAAAAGCCGTCGGAAGCAAACGCAACACGTGCCCCCATCTGGCATTACGCCTGTGATATATGATAGCAAACAAATCCGCCAGAATCAGGATACCCAGCAATATCCCGGTTGACTGACGAACCGGAAGATCCAGCGCCATCAAAGGCACTATGAGAATCCCAAGCCCGGGCATCCCGGTCTTGCTTGTTCCAACCATCACAGCACAAACAGCAACTATTAACCAACCGAATAAGTCTAAATCCAACGCACATCATCCTTAAATCAAGCCTTCCAATTATTAAATTTGACCTTTAACTGCCGCAATTTATCGGTTTTGACCTGTCTTTGCAATTGACAATTGATAATCGATAACCGAAAATAAAAACAGTAGGCAGCGGTTTGACAAAATTGTCCATACTTTAAGGGGATAGAAAATGAAAACAAAAAAGCTTCTAATTTATATGCTCGCCGTCATTGTAGGCGGCTGTGTGCCCGTAATATCGCTGCATCCGCTTTACACGGAAAAAGATGTCGTATTGGATAAAAAACTGTACGGGACGTGGGTGGACAACTCCAACGACTCCAAAACTACATGGGAATTCAAGAAAATTGACGAACCGAAAAATGCATACAACCTGATTTTCACCGATGAGGAAGGAAAGAAAGGCTCGTTTGCAGCACACCTGGTGAAACTACAGAACAAGCTTTTTCTGGACATCTTTCCGAGCGAATTGCCCTGGGAGCCGGAAGATCCGAACAAAATGGATTGGCCCTATAACTCTTTTTTCCTGATACCCGCTCATACATTTGTGAAGGTAGATTCCATAGAACCGCAGTTGAAATTACGATTAATGTTGGAATCCAAAATGGAAGAGCTGCTCAAGGAAGATCCTGGCGCTGTGGAACACACTACCGTCGGGGAAAGAATTGTTCTTACGGAATCGACAAAAAAACTCCAGGCATTCGTTCTAAAGTACGCTGATGACGAAAGAGTCTTTACAGACCAGTTCACTCTGAGTCGAAAGTAATTCAAAAGTGAACCGCCTTAGACGTTGCCAAGTATAAGAATTATGTCCGAAAAATCAGAATTTAGACGCTATCTGGTAAATGTGGATTCTATCTCTGCACACCAGCTTTTTACCGACTGCCTGGCCATAGGGGCAGGTATTGCAGGTCTTCGTGCCGCCCTCGAAGCAGCTGAACATCGCAGCGTAATAATCGTCTGCAAGAGTAACATCGAAGACAGCAACACTTTCAAGGCCCAAGGCGGGATCGCCTCGGTGCTTGATAAAGCAGATACATTCAAATCACACATCGACGATACGCTTAAAACCGGCTGTGGAATATGTGATGAAAACGTCGTTGACCTGGTTGTTCGCCAGGGACCGGAACTGGTAAAGCAACTGCTCAAATGGGGCACGGAATTCGATCTGAAAGAAAATCATATCGCCGCAACGCTTGAAGGCGGCCACAGTTACCCTCGTGTCGCCCACGCCCACGGCGATGAAACTGGACGAGCAATTGCTGAAGCATTGATAGACCGGGCCAGACACCATTCCAACATAAGAATACTGGAGAACTTCTTTACGATCGACTTGCTGACCGATGAAAATAATCAGTGCGCAGGCATCGTCGGTTACGAACAAAAGAGGGGCCCACAAATCATCTGGGCGGCAAACACGATTCTTGCAACCGGAGGAGCAGGCCGGCTATATCGTGAAACTACGAATCCGGAAACAGCCACCGGCGACGGCATCGCCATGGCGTACCGAGCCGGCGCCGTTTTACGGGATCTGGAATTCGTCCAGTTTCATCCGACAACGCTATACATCGCAGGAGCCACGCGAGCCTTGATTTCCGAAACGGTTCGAGGTGAAGGAGCAATCCTGCTGGACAGCAAAGGCCGGCGTTTTATGAAGGATTACCACGAAGCCGCGGAACTCGCTCCGCGCGATATTGTTAGCCGGGCAATCCTGGCCCAGATGAGAAAAACTGAATCGACACATGTCTATCTGGATGTCCGGCACTTCGACAAAGAATATTTTACAAAAAGATTTCCCTGGATTAACGAGCTGCTCGAAAGCTTCGACATCGACATTACAAAAGACCTGATTCCGGTACGACCGAGTGCCCACTATATGATAGGCGGTGTAAAAACCGACCTGGCGGCCAGAACAAGTATCGAGGGTCTTTACGCCTGCGGTGAAATAGCTTCCACAGGGCTGCACGGCGCAAACCGCCTCGGCAGCAATTCACTGCTCGAAGGATTGGTATTCGGGAAAATCGCCGGGCAAGAGGTTTCGAAAAAGAAAAAAGCAACTGCTGCTCATCTCAAGCACCCGCTGATAAAATATCAAATCCCGCATTCAGACCGTACACGGCTGGATGCCGACGACGTCAGAAACTCGCTTCGAGCCCTTATGTGGCGAAACGTAGGCATTACCCGATCCGCCAAACCGCTCACAGAAGTACAGGAAATCATCAAATTCTGGCAAAGGTACGTGATGGACAAGATTTTTGACTCTCCGCCCGGCTGGGAATGTCAGAACATGCTAACTGTTGCCCTGCTCATGGCTCAGTCTGCTGAAAAACGCCGGGAAAGTAGAGGGGTTCATTTCAGAAGAGATTATCCCGAATCCAATGATACAAACTTCAAGAAGCATATCGAAATCTCAAAAGAATCCGAACAAAGTCAATAGCTGTCATCGCTATCGTACTACTTGGATTAATAAAAATCGTAGAAAAAAGCACAATCCTTGTTATAATTAAGGCGATTAAACAAACAATAATCAATCGAAAATAGTAAATTAAAAGAGTGGGTCGGGCGGTCGCCGGTTTGTTTCCAAACCGGAGGAAAGTCCGAGCAGGACAGGGCGCGGTGGTGGCTAACGGCCACCCGGGGTGACCCGCGGGAAAGTGCCGCAGAAAATACACAGCCGACCCCGCACCTACTTTGACGATTGGTCGTTGGCAGTTAGCATCTTTTACGATTAACAGCATCGTCGTCGTGCTATCATGTGGACGGATCTTCAAAGTAGGTGCGGGAGGCAAAGGTGAAATGGTGCGGTAAGAGCGCACCGCGGTGCCGGTGACGGTACCGGCAGGGCAAACCCCGCCGCCTGCAAGACCAAGCAGCCGGAAACTCGGCCCGGGTACGAACGGCTAAAGGCCGCTCAGCCGGCGGGTAGGTCGCTTGCCGTAAGGCAGAGCCAACCGGCAACGGTTAGTCAAGATAAATGATCGCCTCCCGCCTTAAAAGGCGGGACACAGAACTCGGCTTACAGACCCACTCTTTTGATTTACGATTGATTACTAAGACCCTGCCTCCGCGTGAACGAAAGCACCGAAACGCATTGTGAGCGCGACAGTATCGTCCTCAACAACCATCTGAACCTTGCCCTTGCCGAAATTGATATGATCGAAATCGAGCCCATCGGCGCTACTCAACTTCGTTGCCAACACAGGGGAGGAATTCAGTTTCACCAGAATCAACTCAAGTGTCTGATTGATGAGCATCCCGCAGACGTCCAGTTTCATATTATACTGGTCGGGCACATCAACATCGTCACCAAGCTCCTTTATGTCCTTACGCATTTGAGCCAAGACGTACCTGAGTATTACGATCCGCCGCAGGCTTTCAGACGCATGAAACTCGCCAAGCACTTCTTTTCCCAGCACCATTTCGCAGTTAAAGCGAAGACCACGTTTGGGTCGGGCACGCAAACTTCCAGCCCTGTCGTCAACAACAAAGAAGTACTTACGTATAACGTTCAGCCGGTACTGGTGGAAGGTCACCATATTGAACCAGATCCTGGAGCCATCCTGGCTCTGCCCCAGTGAAGCAACGACTCGATCGCTGTGACTAACCGTCTCAACTTCCGCCAGGAACGAACCACGCTCACTTTGGGACCTTCGAATCTTAGGTAACGCATCGAGAGTGAGGCTCTTTTTCAGCGTGATCTGGTCGTATGGTGCCGATAGTTCTTGCTCCTCGGAAAGCTGCTGATTCTGTGCTGCATCGGGTGAGGATACGGTAGAACAGCCCGCCAGTATAGCGCCACTAAGTAATCCGGCAAAACAATACAGAGCAAGCGTCCTCGGCCGCATTGCAATCTTCCTTCTGTGAATCTATCGCCTAAACTTCTTTAGAATCAATCCACTTCATCATTCTACGCAATTCTTTTCCGACTGTTTCCAGCTTGCAGTCATGGTCCTTGTCGTATAGCTCGTTGAAGTTCTTCAAACCGGACTGATACTCGTTGACCCATTCTTTGGCGAATTCGCCGGACGTAATCTCCGACAAAATCTTCTTCATCTCAGCCTTGGTCTGCGGCGGGATAATTCTGGGCCCGCGGGTAAGGTCGCCATACTCGGCGGTGTTGGAAACGCTGTATCTCATATAGTTCATGCCGCCCTGATACATCAAATCGACGATCAGCTTGACCTCGTGCATACATTCGAAATAAGCGATTTCAGGCTGGTACCCGGCCTCAACCAGTGTCTCGAAACCGGCCTTAATAAGTGCCGTCAAACCGCCGCACAGAACGACCTGCTCGCCGAAAAGGTCCGTCTCGGTTTCTTCTTTGTAAGTAGTCTCGATGATACCCGCCCTGGCGCCGCCGATGCCGTTGCCCCATGCAAGAGCAATATCTTTTGCGTCACCGGTCGCATCCTGCTGGACCGCCACCAGGCACGGTACGCCGCCGCCCTTTTCATACTCGCTGCGAACCAGATGGCCCGGCCCCTTCGGGGCTATCATCACAACGTTAACATCCTCCGGCGGAACAATATACTTGAAATGGATATTGAAACCATGGCAGAAACCGAGTGTCTGACCCGCTGCCAGATTGGGGGCGATGAAGTCAGCATAAACTTTTGCCTGGATTTCATCCGGGATAGTAATAATTATCAGGGCCGCTCCATCCATAGCTGTTTTAATGTCGGTCGGCTTAAAGCCATGCTCGACTGCGAGCTTGTAATTGTCTGTCCCCTCTAACTCGGCGACCGCAACCTCAATACCGCTATCGTGCAGATTCAGACTATGAGCATGGCCCTGGCTGCCGTAACCGACAACCGCCACTTTCTTGCCCGTTAATGCGTCGATAGGAGCATCATTTTCATAATGTATCTTTACTGCCATAACTTAATTCTCCTTGTCTGAGCTAAATAAATTAGCAATCAAATTATCCTGTGTCTTGAATTTCCCCGGGAAAGCCTGAGATCCGGTCAAAATTCCTGTTTCCGCAGCATATTAACGACAAACTGCCAAAAAAGCAAGCAATTTATATGCAAGCCAAATCCGAATCTCGCCCGAACATTTAGGCCGTTTACTTATTTATATGTTCGCATAATTAGTGCATAATAGTCGTCATTCGGTATTGATTTGAATCGAAAGGACCTAATTAAATGAATCGGCAAATTCGTAAACATTCAATGTTCATATTGATTCTATGCCTTGCTTTGTACTTCTGCCCCGAAACATGCGCCAAAGAAAATCAGAATTTAACCTCTGATGAGTCGACAAATCATGTTGTCGCCGGCATGAGTGAGACACGCGATAGCCTCCGCAAAATAACCAGCGGCCTGCCCACCCAAAGGCAGCAGAGATCTGAAAAGACTGCGTTGTATTACATTGGCATGCCGGGCTATAACAGGTATCGCATACCGTCACTTATAGTAACAAAACAAGGAACTCTACTGGCCTTTTGCGAAGGGCGTATAGCAGGAGATACCGGAGATATCGATACGCTCGTCAGAAGATCCGAAGATGGGGGTACAACCTGGAGTAAATACGAGGTCGTTTGGTCTGATAGCAGCAATACTTGCGGCAATCCCTGCCCTGTTGTGAATCAGAGTACCGGCAGAATATATCTTCTCAGCACATGGAATCTTGGCACAGATCACGAGTCCCAAATCATTTCATGGAAAAGCAAAGATGTTCGCCATCCGTATGTATGCTACTCCGACGATGACGGAAAGAGCTGGTCAAAACCTGTCTGTATTTCAGATACTGCCCGTTTGGATGATTGGAGATGGTACGCTACCGGCCCCGGAATAGGCATCCAGATTAAGCAGGGCAAATACGCCGGCCGATTGGTCATCCCCTGCGATAACAGCTACACTGAAACACGAAACGATGTTTTCAAAAGAAACAACAGATACGGTTATGGCTCACACGTTATCTACAGCGACGACCACGGCAGGACATGGAAAATAAGTGATACAATCACACCCGGCTGTAACGAAAGCCAAGTCGTGGAACTGTCGGATGGTTCACTGATGATGAACATGCGGAGCTACAATCGAAAACAATGCCGTGCCGTGTCGATCAGCAAAGATGGCGGCCGGAGCTGGTCCGAAATCAACCACGATCCGGCTCTTATCGAACCGGTCTGTCAGGCAAGCATGATTACGTACCGCCACGACAACAATAACCTCGTATTGTTCTCCAACCCTGCCGACAAAAAAAGCCGCATCAGGATGACTGTAAGATTGAGCTTCGACGATGGCAGAACGTGGCCTGTCAGCAGAATATTGCATGATGGCCCTGCCGCATATTCATGCCTTGCCGTCCTTGAAAATGGTGAAATTGCATGCTTCTATGAAGCCGGCGACAAAAATCCATACGAAAGCATGATTTTCGAGAAATTTACACTCGAATGGCTAACAGGGCAATAAGAACATATTGGCCGTACTTGACACGTCCAGTTCCAGTCTGTATCGTTACCGGAAAACATATTTGGAGACAGTACCATGAGAAACTTTGCATTGCTCACCGCCGTTGCAATAATCGTAAGCATCTCCGGTTGCACAAACGGACTTATTGTCAATAAACAGAAATCCCCGCAACTTGTCCACGACGTCTATTTTGCGCTGAATGATGACTCCGAAGTTGCCAGATCAAAACTCGTCGAGGACTGCTACAAGTACCTGAGTAGCCATCCCGGTATCGTTTTCCTTGCCGCCGGTGAATTGGTCGAATCCCACCAACGGGATGTGAATGTTCGCGATTGGCAAGTCAGCCTGCACATAGTGTTCAAGAACAAAGACTACCACGACCAGTACCAGAATGCTCCAGACCACCACAAATTCATCGAGGAAAACAAAGATAACTGGAAGACCGTCCGGGTTTTCGATTCGTTCATCAAATAGGAAGATATCTGCAATTTGTCTGGTCGAAAACCAGATTTTATTACTCTTGACACTTGGATGGGGGCTTGAGATGAATATCAGGCTGAACATGTTGGCAAGGCAGATTCGGGCGTTTCTCTTTAGGCCTTCGAGGTCGAGACGTTTGATTGGAAATTCGCCAAACTTATCTTCGAATGCCTCGGCGTCTAAACCAAGAACTTCCTGCAAGTCAATCCTTGCTCTGTCGTGATAGAATTTGAATTGCTTGTTTTTACATGTCGGCGCGTTTTGCTGATAGGGGCAGATGTCGATACATTCCTCGCAACCGAAAAGCCGGTCGCCGATTTTCTCAACCAGACCCCGCGGGATTTGGCCTTTGTATTCTATTGTCAGATAGTTGATGCACAACTCGGCATCAAATTGCCCATCGGACCTCAAAGCGCCTGTCGGGCAGGCGTCGAGACACTTGTGGCAGGTGGCACAACCGCCGGCAATCGGTTCATCGGGCAGTAATTTCAGATCGGTGACGATTTCGCCGAGGAATATCCGGCAGCCGAGTTCGGGATTGATGAGCATGTGGTTTTTTCCAATAAAACCCAGGCCCGCCCTGACCGCCAGTGGCCGCTCAGCAAGGGGAACCGAGTCCACGCAGATCTTGGACTTTACGCCGGAACCGGCAATTGACTTGATAAAATCGACCAGCTTTCGAAGCCGCTCTTTGATAAATGAATGATAATCTTCATATTGGGCATAGACAGCGATTCTACCCGATGGAGCTGTCATATCAGGCGGTTCCGGCTTATGCTTCGGTGGCGTGTAATTGAGACCTACAACGATAACCGATTGCGCATTTTCAAAAAGCCTGGCCGGATTGAGCCGTTTTTGCAGATTCCTGTGCATATAATCCATTTGGCCTGCATAGCCGGAATTCAGCCACTGAGCGTAAATTTCAGCCTGTTCGGCATCTATCGGTGCCGCGTCCGTTACGCCGAGAAGGTCGAAGCCAAGCTCAACGGCTTTATGCTTAATGTCTTGAGATAAGCTCATAGATGCAATTATACTAAATCCAGCCATGAGATTTTAGTTCGTAGTTCATTCTTTTCATTCCCGCAATCAGCGGATAAAATGAGCCGGACAATATGGAACGTCCAGCACAACATGAAAATCGAATAGCAGGAAATGGAGCTTTGTCCACAGAAACTCGCCAACTGATCAGCTATATCGCACCGGCGGCACCCGCTACCCGGCAGCCGGCTGTCGGCAATGAACCGTTACTCCGTCCGGAAATTGGCTTTACGCCGAACTGGTTCAGAACGGCAACGGGTATTAACTTCGGGGCCAAGTGGCATTGTGAACCAGGATACCGCCGGAAAATGCTCCCGCTCATACTCAGTGAAATCAAATGCCGATTCGGCGACACGAGCATCGGCGGCATTGATAATCCTGAAAAACCTCTGGATATACTTACCGGAACCTACGGCTGTGTCAGCATAGCTGCAATCTATGGGATTCCGATTGTCTATGCCGAGGACAACTGGCCTAAGAGCGAACGTTCTTATCTCAGTGATAAAGAGATTGACAATCTCAAACCGCCCGATCTTGAAAAGAACCCCTTCTTTCAGGAGCTTATGGCACAAGCCGACTGGATTGCTTCTATTGAGGGCAGGATTGAAGGATTCATCAACTTCCAGGGTGTGCTCAATAACGCCTACCGTCTTCGCGGCGAAAAAATCTTCTACGATATGGTTGACTCGCCGCAGCGCTGCCGCCACCTGTTCAATTGCATCTGTACGACAATGATAGACGCGGCAAAACAGCTTTATAAGCGACAGCTTCAGAGCGGCGTAAAGGTTGATTTTTTTACAGTGAGTAATTGCATGGTAAATCTGGTCTCGCCCCAACAGTACCGTGATATGCTCCTTCCATTCGACCAAAAGATTGCCGAGACGTTCGGCTGCATCGGCGTTCATAACTGTTCCTGGAATGCTGATGCCTACTTTGACGAATACGCTACGATTCCATACTTAGGCTACATCGACATGGGGATAGAATCGAATCTTGCCGGGGCGAGCGAAGTATTCCCCCACTCCCGGCGTGCTTTGATGTACAGACCCACAGACCTGGCAAACAAATCACTGGAGACAATCGAAGCAGATTTGGAAAAGATTGCAACCGAATACGCCCCATGCGATGTTGTTGTTGCGGATATTGAGATCAATACGCCTGATGAACGAATTCTGACATTTCTTAAAATGTGTGACCGGATTAACGATAGAATGGAGAATTAATAAAAATGGAATCGAGTATTTTACCAAGTCCGCTGCGGGGCATCATCCCGCCCATGATCACGCCGCTTCTGGATCGCGATACCCTCGATGTCGCCGGCCTGGAGCGGTTAATTGAGCATATCCTCAATGGCGGCGTCCACGGTTTGTTTATTTTGGGTACAACCGGCGAAGCTCCAAGTCTCAGCTATCGCCTGCGATATGAACTTATAGACCGCGTCTGCAAACAAGTCAACGGGCGCCTGCCTGTGTTGGTCGGCATCACCGACACATGCTTTACCGAGTCGATAAACATGGCCAACAAAGCAGGGGACGCCGGGGCACAGGCGGTCGTTCTGGCGCCGCCATACTACTTCCCGGCCGGTCAGGCGGAACTGCTGGAATACCTTGAACATTTAACGCCGGAATTGCCGCTGCCTTTATTACTGTACAATATGCCAAGCCTGACAAAGGCGGTCATTGAGCCTCAGACTGTGCGGGCGGCAGCCGATATCAGCGGCATCGTCGGCATCAAAGACAGTTCCGGCAATATGGTTTATTTTCATAAACTACAGTCCATACTGAAAGATCATCCTAACTTTGCATTTCTTGTCGGCCGTGAAGAGCTCTTAGCCGAAACCGTCCTGCTGGGCGGGCATGGAGGCGTCAGCGGCGGAGCGAATTTCATTCCAAAGCTTTACGTCGATCTCTACAATGCAGCCTGCTCACGGGATTTACCAAAGGTAGAGGCGCTGCATGAAAAAGTTATGCAAATCAGCAACGCTATCTATAGCGTCGGGCGATATGAGTCGAGCTATCTGAAGGGATTAAAATGCACACTTTCATGCATGAACATTTGCAGCGATTTCTTGGCCGAGCCGTTTCATCGTTTCCGCCAGGAAGAACATGACAAGATTCAGCAGTACATAAAAGAACTGGGAATTACACCGGACAAATAGAATAAATTTGGAGTTGAAAGATTATGCAGGGAAATCTTAGTGCAATTGATATCGGCATCCTCATTCTTTATAGTGCTGTACTGATCGGAATGGGTGTCTATTACACCCGTAAATGCCGGACTTCGGACCAGTTTATGGTGGCCGGCCGGACAATTCCAGCGTGGGCGGCCGGACTGGCAGTGATGAGCGCCTATACCAGCAGTATTTCATATATTGCTACGCCCGGCAAGGCCTTCGACAGCAACTGGCATCCTTTTATCTTTTCGATTTGTATCCTGCCGGTGGTATGGGTAGTCTGCAAATACGCTGTGTCATATTATCGAAACTCACAGTTGATCAGCGTTTACAGCTTTCTTGAGGAAAGACTCGGCTCCTGGGGTCGAATTTATGCAGCACTGGCATTTGTGCTGTATATGATAGGGCGGGTTGCGGTCATTCTTTATTTGGCCAGCCTGTTATTAAGTACATTCGTTTCATGGAACATTGGTCTTGTCATCATAGTCATCGGTTTGATTACTATTATTTATACACTGCTTGGTGGTATGGAGGCGGTCATTTGGACAGACGTTATGCAGTCAGTGATAATGATTGTCGGTATTATCTTTTGCGCTGTCAGTTTATCCCGCCAGGTATTCTCGGGTGCAGAACCCTTAATTCAATCAGCTTTAGACGCAAACAAATTCAGCTTTGGCAGTTGGGATTTGTCACTATCCTCCCGCACGATATGGGTAATGATCATCTACGGAGTCACTGAGAACCTTCGAAGCTTGTTAGCCGATCAGAACTACGTACAGAAATACTGCTCTGTTCCCACCGAGCGAGAAGCCAAACGTTCAATTTGGATTGCTATGCTGATTTATATTCCTCTTACAGCAATTTTTCTTTATATCGGGACAACACTCTTTGCCTTTTACTCTCAAGGGGATGAACTGGTACGTGCCGGCATAACCAAGGGCGACGAGGTTTTTCCGTATTTTATAGCAACACAAGTGCCGGCAGGTCTGAAGGGACTTATTATCGCTGCTATTATAGCGGCTGCGATGAGTACGGTCGATTCGGCATTGAACTGTTCAGCAACGGTTTTGCTGCTGGACGTCTATAAGCGATATTTCAAACCAAATATTTCAGAGCGTTCCAGCATGATATTTCTGCGGGGATCGACAGTGGTATGGGGCTTGCTCGGAACCGGCGCCGCCCTTTTAATGATTAGAGCAAAAAGTATATTGGATGTCTGGTGGCAGATATCGGGAATCTTTGGTGGGGCATTTCTTGGATTATTTCTTTTGGCTTTCATGCGAGTTCGTCTTCGACTGTGGCACGGCCTTGCTTCTATCGGGGTAAGTATTGTTGTTATCAGTTGGGGAACTTTTGCACGTAATTTGCCGGAATCCTGGCAGTGGGTCGAGTGTGACCTTGAAGGAATTATCGTAGGCGCGGTCGGGACAGCGGTTTTGATGGTAGCCGCGTGTATTTTCGGTTTGATTAATCGAAGGCAAGACATACAGACTTGAGAAAGTTGTTTATAGTGAACAATTCACAAAAAAGCAGAGGTCGCATTATAGGAGTCATCCCGGCTCGGTATGGTTCATCAAGATTCGAAGGAAAAGTGCTGGCAAATATTGCCGGAAAGCCCATGATTCAATGGGTGTACAAACGAGCAAGTCAATCAAAGACGCTGGACGAGCTTTTTGTGGCCGTAGATGATCCGCGGGTTCAATCCGTTGTAGAGAAGTTCGGCGGCAAAGCCGTAATGACGGCGGCGCACCATAAATCGGGGACGGACAGAATCGCCGAAGCCGTTGAGAAGATGCCTGCGGACATTATCATTAATATACAGGGCGACCAACCGCTAATTGACCCTAACATGATCGATGAAGCGGTCCAGCCCATGATAGATAATCCCGAGATTCAAATGTCAACTTTGAAAAGAGAAATAGAAAAAGACGAGTTCGACGATCCCGGCGTGGTAAAAGTCGTAGTTGACGATCAGGATTTTGCGCTATATTTTTCAAGATCGCTCATCCCCTATCCGCGTTACGATGAAAACATTCGAGTCTTCGAACATGTCGGATTGTATGTCTATCGCAAAAACTTTCTTCTGAAAATATCTAAAATGCCGCAGGGATATTTGGAGAAAATCGAATCGCTGGAGCAGCTTCGTGTTTTGGAGAAAGGTTATAAAATTCTGGTTGTCGAAACAAAAATGGATCGCTCGGCCGGAATAAGCGTGGACACTCCGGAAGACCTCAAAAAGGTAGAAAAACTAATAATTCAAATGAAAGGCATAAACAATGGTCACTAACAGAGAACCAATCGAACTTCTCTACCGAGATCTTCCCCCTGATACCAAAGAGTTGCTGGATCGTGCAATTTCAAGCATCGTATCTGCAAAGAAAAAAGGCGGTAAGGTCGTTGTCGTTACCGGAAGCGGGCCTAATATACACGAGGGAGTGACGACACTAATCGCAGAGCTTATTCACAAAGGCATAATTGACGGTGTGACTACCAGCTCGGCGGTTATCGCCCATGAAATGGCCGGTGCTTTGGAAGAGGTAAAAAGGGTGGATGGCACAAAACTGGGGTTCCCCGAAGATATACTTCCCAAAGGAAATACCTTCGAGGTAACCCTGATGCCAGACGATTTTCTAAAACAGCTCGAAAAGGAAATGCTTATCGATACAGCGCTAATTCAAAAAATACTCTCGCTCGACGGAAGCATCATCATTAAAGCCGCAGGCAATCTGGCCTATCCTTTGGGATTGAGAACGGAGAATCTGGCCAGGGAGATTCTGTTTATCGCAAAAAGCAAAGGGATTCCTTTCGAGGCGGTTGCCGGCACTGGCGCCGACAGGTTTACAATGCTCGGAGCGGCCCACGCCAAAGGTGTCCCTATCTTGGCCACCATACCACAGTTGGTGGGCGGTGGAATGGTGGGACTGGCCATAGGCGATTCTATTTCCCTCACGGAAAGAGCAACAAAAGTAGCCGAGATGCTGCAATCCGCCGACGTTATTATTGAGTCCGGCGTTGCCTTGACCCAGGAAATCCACGATGGCCCATTCGAAACCTATACCGGACATGGCATATGGTCACATTGGGAAGGCTACGAAACATACAGCTTGAAAGACAAGGTGCTGATACGTATCGATCTTGACCCAAGCCTCAAAAAGGCGTGGGAATTCGAAAAGCAATCGAGCAAAGTTCAGACCGCAATAGATGAAGGATTGCCCAAAACCAAGCTCATGTCGATTCCTTTCCGAATGGAAATGTCCGGCTTTGCCCGATTGGACAAAAGCATTCCGGTCATCGCCGATTTGGGTGTTACCTGGCCAATTATCGCTCTTCGTTTGGAACAGCAACTGGGAATATCTCTTGATTTTATCTCTTATCCACAGCAGAGTCCGGAAGGGCAACAAATGCGGAAATGGATTGTCGAGAATGTCCAGCCAATCATTAAGAAGAAACTGTTTCAATAGAAATATATTAAAGCTAAAGAGGAGGCTTCTTAATGCCTGTTAACAAGTTCAATGGAAGCCCCAAAGAACATTATAAATTGTTCACAATCCTATTAGTGGTTATGGCTGTTTGGGCTTTGCCGGCATTCGGGAATACAGCGATCGAATGGGACTTCAGCAAAGGTCTCCATGGCTGGACGGGTAACAAGCAAGTGGAGAATCTCTCATTCTCGCCGGAAGGACTGATTGTTACATCTACGGGAGAAGATCCATGGATCGAAGGCCCGGCTGTGGATTTACCCGGCGATAAGATAATCAGAGTAAAAATACGTATGAAATCGGACGCCGATACAGGCGCCGAACTGTTCTACGGCAGGACATTCAGAGCTGGAGATTCCATCA
>WOR8_10003169_pt1 | contig 27203 bp, 19 predicted proteins | sample DeeMarSeWOR38_10_FD_19890 | JGI IMG/M metagenome (IMG submission 19890) | reverse complement strand
ACGCCTACTCGATCGGCTGCATCACGATAGACCCCAACAATTCGAACACCATCTGGGTCGGTACCGGCGAGAACATCAGCGGCCGCCACGTCGGCTACGGCGCCGGCGTCTACCGCAGCCTCGACGCCGGCAAGAACTGGGAGAACATGGGCCTCCCGAACTCCGAGCACATCGGCATGATCCGCGTCGATCCCCGCGACTCGAGCGTGGTGTTCGTCGCGGCGCAGGGACCGCTCTGGTCCGGGGGCGGCGATCGCGGCCTCTACAAGTCGACCGACGGCGGCAAGAACTGGCGCAAAGTGCTGGGCGACGGCCATGGCAACACGGAACTCGACGACCGCTACACGGGTGTCTCGGAGGTTCACATGGACCCGCGCGATCCAGACGTGATGTACGCGGTGACCTGGCAGCGCTTGCGTAACGTTGCCGTGCTTCTGGATGGCGGGCCGGCAACGGGCATCCACAAGTCCGAAGACGGTGGCGAGACCTGGCGTGAACTCATCCAGGGTCTTCCCGAGGAGGTCATGGCCAAGACCGGCCTCGCGATCTCGCCACAGAACCCCGACGTGCTGTACGCGACGATCGAGCTGGCTAACCGCACGGGCGCTATGTACCGCTCAGAGGACCGCGGCGAGAGCTGGGTCAAGGGCGCCGACTATGCCGCAGGCGGCACGGGACCCCACTACTACAACGAACTGTGGGCAAGCCCGCACAAGTTCGACCGCGTGTACCACGCCGATGTCAACCTGCACGTGACGGAAGACGGCGGCAAGACGATGACCAAACTCAGGCACGACACCAAGCACGTCGACCATCACGCCATGGCGTTCGACCCGGATGACGAGGACTACATCCTCGTGGGCAACGACGGAGGGCTCTACGAGACCTTCGACCTGGGCAAGACCTGGCGCTTCATCAGCAACATGCCGATCACGCAGTTCTACAAGGTGGCCGTCGACTACGACGAGCCTTTCTACAACGTGTACGGCGGCACGCAGGACAACAACAGCCACGGCGGTCCCTCGCGAACCGACAATAACATCGGCATCCGTCATGCAGACTGGTTCGTAACGCTGTTCGGCGACGGCCACCAGTCGGCCGTGGACCCGAACAACCCGGACATCATCTACGCGCAGTGGCAGCAGGGAAACCTCGCCCGCTACGATCGCAAGACGGGAGAAAATGTCTACATCCGGCCGCAGGCCCGTGAAGGCGAAGCACCCGATCGCTACAACTGGGACGCGCCGATCCTGATCAGCCCGCACGACTCGGCGACGCTGTACGTCGGTACCCAGCGGGTCTGGAAGAGTACGAATTACGGCGACAGCTGGGAACCGATCAGCGGCGACCTGACGCGCAACGAGAATCGCGTGCGCCAGCCCGTGATGGGCCGCACCTGGAGCTACGACTCGCCGTGGGACCTGTTCGCGATGTCGATGTTCAACACCATCGTGAACATCTCCGAGTCGTCACTGGTGCCGGGACTCATCTATGTCGGCACCGACGACGGCCTGATCCAGGTGACCGAGGATGGCGGGCAGAACTGGCGCAGGATCGACAAGCTGCCCGGCGTGCCCGACCGGTTCTTCGTCAACGACATCAAGGCGGACCTGCACGATCCGGACACGGTTTACGTCGTCGTCGACGATCACAAGAGCGGCGACTTCTCGCCCTACGTGCTGAAAAGCGAAAACCGCGGCAAGTCGTGGAAGAGCATCGCGGGCAACCTGCCGGAGCGGCACATTCTGTGGCGCATCGTGCAGGACCACGAGAAGCCGGGGCTGCTGTTCCTGGGCACCGAGTTCGGCGTGTTTTTCACCGTGAACGGCGGCGGCGCCTGGACCAAGCTCAAGGGCGGCGCGCCCAACATACCGTTCCGCGATCTCGCGATCCAGAAACGCGAAAACGACCTGGTCGGTGCCACCTTCGGCCGCAGCTTCTACATCCTCGACGACTACTCGCCGCTGCGCAGTGTCACCGCGGACATGCTGAAGAACGATACGGTGCTGTTCCCGGTTCGCCGGACGCACTGGTATGTACCCAAGCGCCCGCTCGGCTGCGCGAAAGAAGGCTGCAAGGGCAGCCAGGGCGATGACTTCTATGTCGCACCCAACCCGGCTTTCGGCGCGACCTTCACGTATTACCTGCCCGAGGCTATCCAGTCACGCAAGGATGCCCGGCGCGAGGGAGAGAAAGAGAAGGAAAAGAAGAACGAGAACGTCGCGTTCCAGTCCTGGGAGCGAATCATCGGCGAGCTGCGGGAGGATGATCCCGCGATCATATTCACCGTCAGGGACGGCGCCGGCAATGTCGTGCGCAACATCGAGGCGCCGGTCGAGGCCGGCTTCCACCGCGTCACATGGGATCTGCGCTATCCGTCCGTCGAAGCATGGGTGCCCGAGGACCAGCGCGAAGAACAATGGATCCCCACGGCCGGCCCTCTCGTCGCGCCCGGCAGCTTCAGCGTTTCCATGCAGAAGCGCATCGACGGCGTCCTGACCGACCTGGATCAGTCACAGCGCTTCGAAGTGGTGTCGATACGCAAGCCGACGTTGCCGGGCAGCACGCAGGAACAGCGCGTGGTCTTCGACAACCAGGTAAACGAACTCGCGCGTGCGGCGCAGGGTACCGTCAAGACCATCGATGCCATCGTTGGCGAACTCGACGCGGCCAAGGAAGTGTTGCTGTCATCGACGGCCGACCCGTCGCTGTATGAGATCGCGAACTCGGTACAGAAGCGTATCCAGGCCGAGCGCGACCGGCTGACGAACAACGAGGCCCGGCAGCTCTACAACGACTTCGACGAGATGACCGTGACGACCCGACTGTTCCATGCGCGCTTCACGCCCACGAGCAATGCGTACGGCCCGACGCCCGCACAGCGCGAGTCGCTGCGCATCGCCAGGTCGCTCTACGACGACGTCACGCGGCAGCTGTCGAACCTGGTCGACGTCGAGTACGCAGGGCTCAAGGTGGCGCTGGATGCAGCAGGTGTGCCCTGGTCACCCGGCCGGGGAATCCAGTAGCGAGCTGCTTGTCGAAGGGGATTGGGCGGCTGCCGTCGCAGTCGCTCGTTCCTGTTCTTCCGCCCTGCGCCTGAGCTCGGCCGCTTCGATGGCGGCATTCTGCTCCGCCTGCTCGAAGCGCAGCTTGTGGAATTCCTGCTCGAGCTTGCAAATCTCGGGGTGAATCGACGTGCATTCGAAGGGCGGCGGCACGGCCGTCCGTTGCGTCGACGTGGTCGAACAGCCGGTAATACAGGCACGCCAGCGCCAGGATCGTCGCGTTTTTCATCGTCTTCTCCACCTCTCTGGATGGTTAGAGGGTAGAGATCGCAAAATCCTTCGTATTGTCCGTTCGCCTCAGGAATTATTCCCCGCAATGCGTCCTGGTCGCGGTTCGAGAACCGCTCCTACAGCTCAGGCTGCCCGTAGGAGCGGGCCTCGGCCCGCGAACCCCGTCGCCGTCTTCAGAACGCGGCATCAATGCCGACGAGGAAATAATTCTCCTTGCTCAGGTGGCCGGTGTAATAGATGCCGGTCTGCGGCTCTTCGTCGAGGAAATCGACGTTCAGCTCGAGCACCCCCTTCACGTTGCGCATGAAGTAATACGCTGCACCGAGGGTGACCGTCCGCATCTCGATGCCCTCGTACACGGTATCGGTATCGGCGAGATCACCCGCATCGCCGAGATTGACGAGCGCCGAGAACACCCACCTGTCGCTGTGCACGTAATCGACGCCCGCGAAGCCGGCCGTCCACTGGTAGTCGATGGCCGGATCCAGGAAGCCGTCCCAGCTGTTCCACAGGTACTGCCCGAACCAGTACCACCGGTCTGCGATCCTGCCGGACGCGTCGATGCCGACAACCACCTTGTCGGTATCGCGGTCACCCGATTCCGTGCCCGCCGGGCCGGTGGCGTTGCGCTGCTCCCCGAACAGGCCGAACAGGCCGAGCGACGCGGGCCCGATATCCGTACCGAGACGGCCGAAAACACTTTTGCCCGTGTCGTTGTCGAACAGGTGGTCCGGGCGCCGGTAACCAGGGCTGGTCACGTTGAAGTTCTGCTCGATGCCGTTGCCGTTCACGAACCCCAGCGATACGTCGAGGGGCCCGAAGCCGCGGCCGAACAGCACGCCCCGGTCGTAGGTAATGCCGGCAAAGCGGTAAGCCATGAAGTCCTGGAAGGTCAGGCGGATCTCGCGCGGGAACATCAGGTCTGAGACCTGGAACTGGCCGAGCATCAGCCCGACGCCGCTGTTGAACAGGTCGTCATAACTGAACCAGGCGTCCTCGACGATCACCTCCGTGTTCGCTCCCTTCTCCGCGAAGATCATGTAGAAGTAATAGCTTATGTTGTCGCTGAGCGGCGCACTCGAGAGCAGCTTCAGCAGGTACGGCGCCTGGAAGTCGAGGCTGGAGTCCGCGGTCACCTCGCCGCTGACCGGATCGATGGATTCGGCATCCCGCGCCTGCACGAAGGCCTGCGCTCGAGCCGCCAGCGGCAGCGTCTTGGGGAGCGCCAGCGTGTCGTCGCCGGTCGGCACCGTGTGGTCGCGCCAGTTCGCCATGCGGTAGTTCATGTCACCGGCAAATCGTTCGCCGAAGTCATTGAGGCGGGGATACGCGGCGTGGCAGACGTTGCAACTGACGCCGTATTCGCGCGCAAACGCGGGCATCGCCTGAGCCGTTTCCGCAAGAACGAGGAGACTGGCGATGATCAGTGATGCTACCGCGGCGAGCCGGGTGGCGGGATTACCGGACATGACGACTACTCCATGAGAACCAGGCAGGGTTGTCATTACGGCGCAGTCGGCGCAGTTGCACCATACGGGCATCTGCGGATCGAAATAGGGAATCCCGCGACCGGGCCGGCCGTAGGAGCGGTTCTCGAACCGCGATAGCGGGCCCAGGCCCGCTCCTGCAGGCGCGACATGCGGCTACCAGGTCTTGCGGGCGCTGACCATCAGGTTGCGCCCCGGCGCGTCCAGGCCCGAGCCGTGCACGCGGTAGCGCTTGTCGAAAACGTTGTCGATGCCGAGCGAGAACTGCCAGCCGCCGCGGACGTTCCAGGTGCCGCGTGCGCCGAGGATGCCCCAGCCGCCGGTGCCGTTCGGGTTGATTCGGATGTCGCCGGCATCGCGTGCGCTCAGGCGATCCTGTTCGCCGGCAAAACGCAGCCATGCATCCAGGCGGAAATCGCCGCCGGCATCGTAGTCGAACTGCAGCCGGCCGCTCAGCGGCGGAATGCGATCGCCGGGTTCGGCGGACCCTCCCGGAATACGCTGCTCGCTCCAGGTATAGTTGAGCACGGCGCCCAGGCTCATCGTGTCGGTCAGGTCAAAGCTCGCGCCGCTTTCGAAGCCGCGGATCGTGGCATCGGCCGCGTTGACGCTCTGCACGACATCGCGGCCTTGCGGCGTAACCTCGCCTGTCAGCACGGACGTGATCCGATCGCTGTAATCCAGCGTATACACCATCAGTTCGAAACGCGCGCGGCTGCCGGTGTAGCGGACGCCCGCGTCGAACTGCACGACACGCTCGGAATCGAGGTCCGGATTCGGGATGTTGAAGCGGTTCCCGGGCCGGTTGCCGAGCGTACCGAGGTCGAACACGTTGGGCGCGCGGAACCCGAAGCCCGCGTTCGCGACCAGTTGCCAATCCTCACTCACGTTGAAAATCCAGCCGAGATCACCGCTCGTGTCCGTCACTTTGACCGACGCCGCGACGGACACGGGCGTCTGCGGCAGCGAGACGTTCTCGTGGCTGACGCGCAGACCGCCGCTAAGAATGTTGCGTGCGGAAACGTAGCGCTCCGTGTTACCGAATACATCGAAACGTTCGATTCTGGAGCCGTCGGGAAAACGGGGCGTCAGCTCGGTGACCTGCCCGTCGAGGATATTCTCTTCGCTGCGCCGGCTCGAGACCTCGTCGAGATACGCTTCGACGCCGGCCACCCAGGACCCGGAGTCCGTCACCCGGCTGCCGCTGACGACGAACCCGTAGAGGTCGCTGCGATTCGACTCGTAACGCCTGTCCGTCGCCTCGAAATCGCGCGAGACGCGGTCGTCGTCGATGCGCTGCCACGCGAGGTCGACACTCCAGTCGAGGTCGAGGATGCCGTGCTCGTGCCCGTAGCGGCCGTGCACGAAGACGCGCCGGTTGGGCTTGAAGAAAAACTCCGAGGATGACGGTTCGGCCTGGCCGAAGCCGGGCACCAGTTCGTCGACCCGCGGTGTCTCCGGCTGTTCGAGGTAGTGCACGTCCACGAGCCACGAGCGGCTGTCGTCGGGGTTGCCGGCCAGCGCCCACCGCAGCGCGCGGGATTCGTAACCGCTCGGTCCGATGCGTTCGCCGCTGCCGGTGCGGCGGTCGCCGGTTTCGAGCCAGTCGGCGCTGAACGAGGTTGCCAGGCGACGGTTGCCGGCATCGATTGTTCCACTCAGCATCCTGCCGAGTTCGGCGGTGTCGTAAGCCGCATAGGCTTCTCCCCGATACGCGGTCGCTTCCGTATCGAAATTCGGGACCCGCGTTACGAGCTGCACCACCCCGCCGACAGCGTCGCTGCCATAAAGCGATGCCGGTGTGCCACGCAGGACCTCGATGCGTTCGACGGCACCGGTCGGCACGAGCGCGAAATACTGCGTGGGCGCACTGCGGAAGATCGCATTGTTGAGGCGCATGCCGTCGACGAGGTGCAGGATGGAGGACCCCTTGAGGCCGCGAATGATCGCTGCTCCCTGCCCGGGCGTGGTCTGCTGCAGGTAGACGCCGACCTCCGCATCGAGCGCATCTGTTACCAGCTTCTGCCCGCGGGCAGCCGCGCCGTCAACCAGCGTCAGGCCTGACGAGACTTCCGCGAGGCTGACCGTACGTCGCGTGGCCGTGACGATGATCTCGTCGAGCCGCTCCTGCTCGGCGAGCACGTCGCCACAGGCCAGGATCCCCAGCAGTGCCGGGACGATTGTCGTTAGTCTGGCCAAGGGTCAGGTCAGGCTCGAGACCATTACCCACAGGATGGCCGCGGGCGCCACGAACCGTATCAGCAGCAGCCAGATCTTCGCCATGAGCGGGCTCGGGAACCGGAGTTCGCTCTCGAGGTATTCCGGCTTCATGCGCCAGCCGACAAACAGCGCGATCAGTATGCCGCCGAGCCCTTGAACGCGCCGAGCGGCGTCACGTCGCTCCAGACGTTGAACGAAAACACGCTCAGCATGCCGATGAGCCAGGCGAGAATGCCGAATACCGTGCAGCCCTTGATCCGGCTCATGCCCCAGCGGTCGCGCCCGTAAGCAACGATCGGTTCGATGATCGAGATGGACGAAGTGACGGCCGCAAATGCCAGCAGCACGAAGAACAGGGCCCCGAACACTGCGCCACCCGGCATAGCCACGAACGCGGCCGGCAGCGTCTTGAAGATGAGCCCGGGCCCGGAGGCCGGGTCGAGACCGTTCGCGAACACGATCGGGAAGATCATCAGGCCCGCAAGTATCGCCACCAGCGTATCCGCCACCGCGATAATGAGGGAGGCGCGCGTCAGCGAAACGCTTTTCGGCACGTAGGAGCCGTAGACCATCATCAGTCCCATCGCCACGCCGATGGAGAAGAACGACTGGCCGATCGCGGACAGGATGACCGGCCCGTCGATCTTGCTGAAGTCGGTGCTGAACAGGAAGCTGAGGGCCGCGCCGAGATCGCCGGCAATCGCGCCATACCCGATCATCACCAGCAGCATGACGAACAGCGACGGCATCAGGAACTTGACGGCTTTCTCGATTCCGCCCTGCAGGCCGCGGGCAACGATGAACAGGGTCGCGAACAGGAAAACCGTGTGCCAGGCGGTGAGCGTAGCGGGACTGTCCAGGAGCGCGTCGAACTGCGCCGCGACCTCGCCGGAAGACGCGCCGCCGAAGCCGGTGGCCGCTTTGAAGATGTAGGCCAGCGTCCAGCCGGCGATGACACTGTAGAAGGTCGCGATCAGGTAGCCGACGATCATGCCCATCCAGCCGACAACGCCCCAAGTGCGCGAACGGCCGGACCGCTCGGCGACGTCCGCCATTGCGACGGGCGGGCTCTTGCTGCCCAGGCGGCCGATCAGCAGTTCGCCGATCAGGATCGGTATCGCGATCAGCGCGACGCAAAGCACGTAAACGAGCACGAACGCACCGCCGCCGCTGACGCCGACGACGTAGGGGAATTTCCAGATATTGCCCAGCCCGACGGCCGCGCCGATCGCCGCGAGTACGAACGTCGTACCCGACGACCAGGTGCTATCGCTATCCGTGCCCGCCGTTAGAGCCATCCCCCCTCTCCTTGTCCTCGCGCCTGGATGCCGGAATACTAGCAGGGCTTACGCGGAACGACGAGAATAAGCGTTCCAGGGACGCACTTTGCATAATTCGAGCACACAGCTTTCGCACGTCGACGCGAGCCTTGTCAAAGCGCTGCTGCGGAACGATGCGTTCCCCCACCCCGCCGAAGACATCGAACTCATGGAGACTCACATCTCCTGGGTCATTCTCGCCGGCAACTACGCGTACAAGATCAAGAAGCCCGTCGTTCTCGACTTCCTGGATTTCGGCACGCTGGAAAAACGCCGGCACTTTTGCGAGGAGGAACTGCGCCTGAACCAGCCGTGGGCGCCCGAACTGTACCTGGACGTCGTGGCCGTCACCGGTTCGGCTGACGAACCGCTTATGGGCGGTGACGGCGAGGCGCTGGAGTACGCGGTAAAGATGCTGCGTTTCGACCAGGACCTGCGGCTGGACCGGCAACTCGAGGCAGGCCTGCTGACCGTCACCGACATGAAAGAACTCGGCCAGAACATCGCGGCTCGCCATGCTGCGGCGGAGCGGCCGGATCCGGCTGACCGTGAGCGCCTCGTCGGACAGGCAGTTCATTATTTCAGGGAGAACTTCGACCACCTTGGCGACGTCATCGAAGCCGACGACTTCCGGTTCCTGCAAGACTGGACCGAACGCGAACTCGACAAACACGACGCTACACTGCGGCAGCGTTTCGACGACGGCTTCGTGCGTGACTGCCACGGCGACCTGCACCTCGGGAACCTGGTGCGCCTGCCGTCGGGTATCACGACGTTCGACTGCATCGAGTTCAATCCCGACCTGCGCAACACCGACGTGTACGGCGACGTGGGATTCCTCGCGATGGACCTCACGGAAAAAGGCCATCCGGAACTGGCTGCGCATTTCCTCAACCGCTACCTGGAGCGCAGCGGCGACTACCAGGGCGCCGTACTGCTGGACCTCTATTTCGTCTATCGCTGCCTGGTGCGCGCCAAGGTGGCGGCGATTCGCAGCCGCGAGCGCGGCTCGGAGGCCGAGCGGGCGGTCGATATCAGGGACGCGCGCGACTATGCGGCGATGGCGCGGCGCCAGGCCACCAAAGGCGAGGCGGTGCTGGTCATCATGCACGGCCTGTCGGGCTCGGGAAAAACCTGGCTGGCCGAGCGACTCATGGCGGCGCTGCCGGCGATTCGCGTGCGCTCCGACATCGAGCGCAAGCGGCTGTTCGGCCTCGAAGAGGATGCCAACAGCAGGTCCGGCATCGGCTCGGGCATCTACTCGCCCGACGCAAGCGTCGAGACTTACGAGCGCCTGTTCACGCTCGCGGACTGCTTGCTGGCCGCGGGGCACCACGTCGTTCTCGATGCCGCGTTTCTCAGGAAGAAACAGCGAGTGTCTGCAAAGAGCATCGCTTCGAGCCTCGGCGTCGATTCGGTGCTGATTTGCGCGGAAGCGCCGGAGGATGTGCTCAGGTCACGAATCGAACAGCGCTCGAAACAAAAGGGCGAGGCCTCGGAAGCCGATCTCGCCGTGCTGGAGTACCAGCTGGAATCCGCCGAACCGGTCAGGGCCGACGGGGCTGCGATCAACGTCGATACGAGTTTGGACGTCGATATGGAGAATCTCGTATCGCGCATCCTCGCGCGCCGGCACCCCTAGTTGTTGCGTCCCGCTGGCCACCAGAGTTGCAGGTCGCTTGCGGGCGGCCGGAACGCCGCGATCCTGGCCTGTACCGGCGGCGACAGCAGGTAAGCGACCAAGGCCCGCGCCGCTTCGGCATTGACGCCCTGCACCTTGCCCGGCCTGACGACGATCGCGGACATGATCCTCTGCAGCGACGGGTCCTCGGCGACGAGTATCTGCAGCTCGGACGTATCGCGCTCGGCGTCGAAGCGAAGGAACGGGAACGCACCCCAGATGACGTAGCCCTTCTTCTCTTCGGCCAGCAAGACAGCGGCCGCTTTTACGGCGCCGGAGTCGATGAACCAGCCGGTCCGGTCAGGCTGTCCGGCTGACTCGAGTGCAATCTCTGTAAGGTAGTCGACGCCGGGGATGTTGTTGTGGATGAAGGGGGTTTTCGCAACCGAAATACGTTTCATTGCTTCGGCGACGCTCGTCAGCCCCCGGACCTTCGCCGGGTCACTGCGGTGACCGATCAGTACCGCCTGGTTTGAGAATACGATCCTCGGCCACTCCCCGTAACCGTCCATTACGAAGCGTTCGACGCCCTTCTTGCCGTAATGAGAGATGACGAGATCGGCCTTTCCGGAGCGGGCATGCCTGAACACGTCACTGCCGCTGTATACCTCCACCCTGATGCCGGTTTCCCGCTCGAAGCCGGGCAGCAGGCTGTCCAGCAGGCCGCTGAACTGCGGCGTATTGACCACGGCCAGCCGTACGATATCGTTGCCCGCGGGCTCGCTCGCAATGGCAATACCGCAAAACGCGCCCATCGCAAGCAGAGAAATGAACCATCGCGTTATTTGCTTTCTCAGCATGTTCTGACTTCCCGCAAATTACGGAGATCTTCAGACTTGCCCGTGATCTTTGCAACAGGCTATTGGAACGGCTCGGAACTTTACGGGCTCCGACGGGCAATCTCCCGTGCCCGGCAGGCCGGGCAGGGCGCCAGCGAAGAGTACGTGACGAGCCCGGACAGCCAGCGTCATACCGCGGTCGTTCCGGACCTACCGGATCCGCTTACCGAAAGCGTCCCAGACTTCGACCTCGCCGTACTCGAGCGAACGAACCTTGTCCTCGATCTGTGCGAGATCGCCGACCACGATCCAGGTCAGTTTGCCCGGCGCGCGCTGGTTGACGGCATCGGTCGTGACGGCATCGATGCGCTCGTCGACCGTCTCGGCGTAGTCGAACGGCAGTCCGTAGCTGTCAGAGGTCATGATGCTCGCCAGGAAACCGCGGTTCGTCGAGAACGTGCCGGGCAGCGAACGGGTGCGGTTGATCTTCACGCGCGAGACCTCGGTGTCCGTCGCCGGCCGCGTCGTCACGAACTCCTCGAACTCCTTCATGATCTCCTGCATGCTCTCCATCGTCTTGTCGGTCTGCACGCTGCCGCTCACGGCTAGGTACTGGTCGCCGCTGGTGTTCTGCTGGATGCCGGAGCGCATGCCGTAGGACCAGTGCTTGTCCTCGCGCAGGTTCATGTTGATGCGCGCCTCGAAACCGCCGCCGAACACGCCGTTCATGATGTAGAGCTCCGTGGATGTCTCCGGATCGTAGGGCGGCAGCGCGTGGCCGGCGTAGATTGTGCTCTGCGGCGCCTCGGGATGATTCACCAGGATAACGCGCGGCTCGGCAGGCTGCGCTTTGCCGATCGGCTTGCGTGCCGTCTCCGCATCGTGACGCCATTTGCCGAAGGAACGCTCGACGACGCGGGTCGCCTCCTCGATGCCGATGTCGCCGATCATGAACACCGTCATGTTGTCCGGCGTGATCTCGTGGCGATGAAAATCGATCAGCATGTCGCGATCCACCTGCGCGACGAGCTCCGGCGTCCAGACCGACCCCATCGGGCTGTCGTTGCCGTAGACGGCGCGCTCGAACAGGCTGCCCGCCGCGCTCGACGGCGATTTCTCGAGTGTCGCAAGCCACGCGCTGATCTGCTGCTTGAGCTTGTTGAGCTCGTCATCCGGATAGGTCGGGTGGCGCAGCACCTCGGCCGCGAGTTCCATCGACTCCTCGAGCTTGCTGTGCAGGATGCGATAACCGAAAGAACTCTCTTCGGTGCCTGCCTGCGGCTGGCCGCTCATCGCGATCGCGTCCTTCGCCGCGGCGAGTTCGTGTGCGTCGTATTTCCGGGTGCCCTTGTCCATCAGGGACATGGCGAAACTGGCCAGCCCCGGCGCCTCGGGCGGGCTTGCCGTGTTCCCGGCGCCGATACGGATCGAAACGTCCACGATCGGCAGGGCATCGCGCGTCGCGACGACGACACGCATGCCGTTGTCGAGCGTTGCGGTCTCGATCTCGGGGAAGGAAATCGTCGCGTCGGCGGACACCTCGGGGATCTGCGAACGGTCGGCCCGGGGCTCCGCCGCCTGGTAGTCGGGGAACGGCAGCACCGTCAGCTCGTAGTAGCCGCGGGTCAGCCAGCGATTCGCGGTGTCCCTCAGTTCGGCCGGCGTGGCCGCATTCAGCCACTCCAGTTCCTTGTTGATGTACAGCGGATCGTCCGAGTACAGGTGGCCTTCGGCCAGCACGCGGCCGATCGCGGATGTCCGCTCCAGCGCGCTGATCATGTACATGTTCACGCCGAGCTTGGCGTTCTCCACGATCTGCTCGTCGGGGCCGCCTTCGAGATATTCGGCGATGATGCGATCGACGATCGGCATCACTTCTTCGTAGGTCACCCCGGGTTTCAGGTCGATCGTCAGTGTGTACTCCCCGCTGAGTACGCGGCCGTAAGCACTGCCGCCCACGCTCGTCGCCAGCTGCAGGTCATCGACGAGGGTCTTTTGCAGCGGCGAATTCTTGTTCCCGACGAGCGATTCGTTGACGAGGTACATCAGCGTCGTGTCGCGGTCGTTCAGCCCGGGCAGTGCCCAGACCCGCGAGATGCGCGTCTGGCCTACGCGGTCGTACATCGACTCCTTGCGGTTCTCGGTGAGGTTCGGAACCCACTTCTTCGGATACACGAGCGGCACGCCGGCGGGCGCCTCGCCGAAGTAGTGCGAGACCTTCTCCTTCGCGGTTGCGACCGTGATATCACCCGCGAGCACGAGCACCACGTTCGACGCGCCGTAATACGTGTTGAACCAACCGTGCACGTCTTCCAGCGACGCGTTGTCGAGGTCCTCCATGGAACCGATGATCGAATGGCGGTACGGGTGGTCGACGGGATACAGGCCCTCGCGGATGCGATCGGGCATCTGCGCGTACGGCCGGTTCTCGCGCTGGCGCTTCTCGTTCTTCACCACGCCGCGCTGCTCGTCGAGCGCCTCCTGGGTGACGGCGCCGAGCAGGTAGCTCATGCGGTCACTCTCCATCCACAGCGCCATGTCGAGTGCGCCCGTCGGGACGGTCGCGAAATAGTTGGTGCGGTCTTCCGAGGTCGTGCCGTTCATGCCCGTGGCCCCGGCGTCCATGAACGGCGAGAAATACTCGCCCTCGCGGTTCTCGGTGCCCTGGAACATCAGGTGCTCGAACAGGTGCGCGAAGCCGGTCTTGCCTTCCGGCTCGTCTTTCGAGCCGACGCCGTACCACATGCCGACGAACACGGTCGGCGTCGAATGGTCGGTATGCACGATCACCGTCAGGCCGTTCTCCAGCCGGAACATCTCGTAGGGAATGTTGACCTGGGTTGCGACCTCGTCGTCGGCCGCGTACGCGGCGGCGCACAGCGCGAGCGAGATCAGCCAGAAGGCCAGAAAATGTCGTTTCAGCTCCACCTGGGGCTCCTGTTTTTCAGCGCAATCGCAGCGATTTGCGCCAATTTCGGTGCAAATAGCAACAATTTGATAGATTTTCCTGCACAATTACAGCGCGGCGCGGGCCATCGCGAATTCTGGCCGGCCAGTGGTCAGACACTATACAGGGCGCCGGGTTTCATCATGAAGCGGATTTCGATCACTCTCTTGTGCGCAATTGCTGCCGGCGCCGCCACCCTGGCCGGTGAACATCCGCCCGCGGCGCTCGACCTGGACGAGGCGCTCGCGCGCCAGTCGGCGACCGACCTGGTCGATGGTGTCGCGAGTGCGTACGACTGCAACATGGTGGTACGTTCGTTCCGCCGGCTCGGAGCCAGCGAGACCCCCGTGTACATGATCGACGTGCAAATGGACGGGCCCGAATGCGATGACGCGTTGCTGCTGCTGGCGCGTCACGGCTCGAACCGGGATTTCATATTCCGCCGCTGGGAGCCGGCGCCGGACATCCACGAGATCGATCAGCGGGAACGGGGCGACTAGTGGCCTGCTGCCTGCCGACCTCCTCCAGGGCGTCGTGCAGCTGCTGCCAGCGCTGCTCCAGCGTACCCGTGTAGCCGACGGACAGTCGCACGAGTCCCGGGCTGATTCCGGCGGAAGCCTTGTCTTCGTCGGTCATTTCGCTCGAGGTACTCGAGCCGGAACAGGACATCAGCGTATCGAAGTAACCGAGGCTGACCGCCATGAAGCCGAAGCCGTGCTTGTTCTGCAGCTTCGACATCAGGGCATTTGCCGCCACGTCGGTACCCATGTCGACCGTCATGACGCCGCCGTAGCCATAGTCGGGACAGCGCAGCCGGTCGAGCAACCCGCGATCCGGATGTCCTTCCAGGCCCGGGTAGCTGACCTCTGCACCGTATTCGTCGAGGCGTTCGGCCAGCGCCAGCGCGCGCTCACCGTGCGCCGCCATGCGCAGTGGCAGATGCGGGATCCGCAGGCTGACGTTCGCGGCGACCTTGGGATCCATGGTCGGACCGAGCAGCATGAGCGGGCCGGCGTGCAGGTCCATCAACGACTCGATGAACGCCTCGGTACCGCACACGGCGCCAGCGATCACGTCGGACATGCCGCTGATGAACTTGGTGATGCTGTGCACGACGATATCCGCGCCGTGATCGACCGGGCTCAGTATCAGCGGGCTGAACGTATTGTCGACGACCAGCGGAATGCCGGCATCGTGCGCAATCGCAGAGAGCTGCGGAATGTCCGCGACGCGCAGCGTCGGGTTCGACAGGCTCTCCGTATAAACGAGGCGCGTCCTGTCCGTAACCGCATTCCGCACGGCGTCGAGATCGGTAATGTCGACGAAGGTGGTGGTGATTCCGGCTTTCACTGGCAGGAAGTCGTGCAGCAACGCGTAGGTGCCGCCGTACACGGCATTGGACGCGACGACATGGTCGCCGGCCGAACACAGGGCAAGCACCGTCGCGGATATCGCGCCCATGCCGCTCGCCGTGCAGTAAGCGGCCTCGGTGCCCTCGATCGCCGCGAGCTGCAGCCCGAGGTGATACACGGTCGGGTTGAAATGCCGTCCGTAGAGATAGCAGCCGGCATCGTGGCCCTTGAGACCCTGGAACATCGCCGGCATCGTGCCCGGCTCCATCACCGTGAACGTCGAGCTCGCCTCGATGGACATGTTGACGCCGCCGTGCTCGCCGAACTCGTGACGCAGCTTGGCCAGCGCTTCGATGGGATTGCGACCAGACATCCTGTTCCTCCCGCACTGCGACACACGCAGTTTTCCACTTTCTTTCTAGCGGATTCGGGGACAGGCGTTAATGCGTAGAACTACGCAGGGATTATGTATTGCGCCGCACAGGCGCTCACGGCGTGGCGGCTTGCCGTTCCCGATATTCGTGCAGGCGCGCGGTCAGCCACTCGCCGCTGGGCACGGCTTCGCTGCCGGGGCACTCGATCGCATACGGTTTCCCGCTGAACGAACTCTTGCTGGCGAGACGCTCGATAAACAGCTCCGCCGTCGTCGCATAGCGTTTGCCGCGCTGGTATTTCAGGCGCATGTGCGATGCCGCATCCTCGGCATCGTGGCGCGATCCGTTACGAATGAAGGTGCAGCCGCTCTCGCCGACCGTGGTGATCAGGTGCTCGATCTCGGTCTCTGCGGTGTCGGCCAGCGCGAACGCGGGCGTCAATGCGACCATGATGACAAGAAGTGCGGACAGGAACTTCATAGTGCCGCCCTCACGCGCAGCGGTTCCTCCGCGAGCCGCAGCCGCACCGTCATCGGATTGTGGTCAGAGGCATCGGACTGCAGTGTCGTCGCGAACTCGGAATACAGCCCGCGCACGTAGATGTGATCCAGCGCCCAGCCGAAGAAGCGCTTGCGGTGGTCGACGTCGAAATCGAGTGCCGTAAGGCCGAGTTCCGCCAACATGTCCGCGAGCATCTTCGCACGCTGGCTGCGCCAGGTGTTGAAGTCGCCCGAAAACACGACCGGCCCGTCGTGCGCCGCGATCACCGCCTTCGCCTGCGCGAACTGGTTCTGCAGGTCGCTGATGCCCAGCGCGAAATTGATGCCGTGGATATTCACGACCAGCAGCGTCCGGTCCGTGCCCGACAATGCGTACTCGGTAACCAGGGTGGCCTTGCGGGTGCCGAACCACGGTTCGTGGGCGACGAGCTCGCATTCCGTGAGCGGCGCGGCGGCACTCACCGTCATGACGCCGCTCGGCGACCAGTCGGGGCCGAACCCTTCGGCGAAGGACTCGTGGTGCCCGGGAACGAGGTCGCGCCAGACGTCGGTCTTGACCGAGGCCTCCTGCAGGATGAGCAGGTCCGGGCGCGCGCCGATCTCGTCGAGATCGCGCACCCATTCGGTGTTGCGTCCCTTCTGGATGTTCCAGTTGACGACGCTGATGTTGCGAGGATCCAGCGCCGATCCCGTTACGCGGTCCCCGGCGAGGTCCGCTATGCAGGCGGCCGTATCGGGGGCGGGCGCCTCCGTCACGCGCACCGGGGCCGACGGCTGCGTGGTGCAGCTCGCGAGCAGCAGCAAAGCGCTGTAGGCGGCCAGGTGGCGGACAATCGACGGCATCGGGACCTTCCTGATGGTGTGGATCGGCGGATTCTACCGGGAAATTCTAGGCAAATGCTGTTAACTGCCCCATATCCCGAAAGGTCAGCGGCCGGTCAATCGGCCTCATTCGTAGGGTGTGGGGTCGGACCTTCATAAGTCTATGTATTACAGCAATAAAGTGTTTGCACGGACTCAGTATTGACCGCTAAATGACGCTTTTGTTGCCGAAAACCAAAACTCAAAACACATGCCGCGGGCAAACCGCATCTTTACCGCCGGATATGTCTGGCATATCACGCACCGGTGTCATCAGCGGAAATTCCTGCTGAAGTTTGCGCTCGATCGCCGACGCTGGCGCTATTGGCTTTTCGAAGCCAAACGGCGTTACGGCTTGTCGGTCCTGAACTACATAGTCACCTGTAATCACATCCACCTGCTCTGCGCAGACCGCGGTAACGATGAAATCCCGCGTTCATTGCAATTGATCGAGGGAAGGGTTGCTCAGGAATTCAATTCGCGGAAGAAACGTCGAGGGGCGTTTTGGGAGGATCGGTATCACGCGACAGCGGTACAGACCGACGGCCATCTGGCCAGGTGCATCGCCTACATCGATCTAAATATGGTCCGGGCGGGAGCAGTAGCGCGTCCTGAGGAGTGGGAAGTCAGCGGCTACAATGAAATTCAGAATCCGCCTCGGAGGCGGCGGATCGTAGATTTTCCAACGCTCTTCAGATTACTGAATGTCGATACGCATGAGGAGCTCGCAGCAATGCAGAATCGCTTGGTCCGCGAAGAGATCAACACATCCCGACGTGCAGCTGCATGGACAGAATCGGTCGCCGTCGGCGATCGATCCTATCTGGAGAATTTCAAGGTCGATTTGGGCATCAGAGGTACCAGCAGGACGATTGTCTCGGAAAGCGGCCTTCAGACCTTATGCGAGGCGCGGTCGGAATACAGGGCAATTTTGGACGTGAAATCGCGGAGATAAGCGTGCCATGGCGGCCGCAGCTGGGCGTTTTCCTTTTCGAATCAGTAGATTAGTTTGGTCCGACCCGAACTGCCTAGCACGCCGGGCGGAAAGGGTCATTCGTAGATGTCCTGATACTGTACCGGCACAGGGGGCCTATCATCGTACCTATGGCCAACTCCGACCTCACGCAGCGCGCCGACCTGACGCGCCACGATAAAGGTACAGGTGCGCTGCGTACCCAGCGCCCCGAGTACGTCGATTTCCTGCCGCCCTGCAACAACGCCTGCCCTGCCGGAGAGAACATCCAGGCGTGGCTGGCGCTGGCTCAGAACGGCGACTTCGAGGGCGCCTGGCGCGAACTGGTGCGCAACAACCCGCTGCCCTCGATTCACGGCCGGGTCTGCTACCACCCCTGCGAAGACGTTTGTAACCGCGCACTGACCGACTCCGCGGTCAGCATCCATGCCGTCGAGCGCTATCTCGGCGACCTTGCACTCGAAAAAGGCTGGCAGTTCGAGAAACCGAAAATCACCAGCGGCAAGAAGATCCTCGTTATCGGCGCAGGTCCCAGCGGCCTGTCGGCGGCCTACCACCTGGTCAAGCTCGGTCACGAGGTCGAGATCCGCGAGGCGGGCCCCGTCGCCGGCGGCATGATCCATTTCGGCATCCCGGCGTATCGCATGCCGCGCAAGGAACTGCAGGCCGAGATCGACCGCATCGAAAACATGGGTGTCAGGATCACGCTCAATCATCGCGTCGAAGACGTGCTCACGGAAAAGGAAGAAGGCGGCTTCGACGCCGTGTTCGTGGCGGTCGGCGCGCACATCAGCAAGAAGATCGACATTCCGAGCCGCGAAGCCGGGAAGATTCTCGACGCCGTCAGTTTCCTGTCCAGCACCAAGCAGGGTGAAGCGCCGAAACTCGGCCGCCGCGTCGCCATCTACGGCGGCGGCAACACCGCAATGGATGCGGCACGCACGGCCAAGCGCCTCGGCGTGGAAGAGGCGATGATTATCTACCGCCGCGACCGCAGCAGCATGCCCGCGCACGATTTCGAGGCGGACGAGGCGCTCGAAGAAGGCGTCGTCATCAACTGGCTGCGCACCATCAAGGAGATCGACCGCTCGACATTCAAGGTCGAGATCATGGAGCTCGACGAACACGGCAAGCCACAGCCGACCGGCAAGTTCGAGACCCTGGAAGCGGACTCGCTGATCCTCGCGCTCGGCCAGGACACCGACACGGCGTTCCTCGAGAAGGTCCCCGGCATCGCGTTCGAGTGGGACCATACCGTCATCGTCGACGACAACATGATGACCGGTCATGAAGGCATCTTCGCGGGCGGCGACATGGTGCCGAGCGAACGCTCGGTAACGATCGCCGTCGGTCACGGTAAACATGCGGCCCGGCACATCGACGCGTTTCTCCGCGGCAGCAAGTACCGGCGCGGACCACGCAACCCCGTCATCGGCCATGAGCGGCTGCACCTCTGGTACCGCACGAACGCGCCCAAGGTCGAGCAGGAACGGCTGCCGGTCAACGAGCGGGGGACCAGTTTCGACGAGATCATGCGCAACCTGTCCGAGTCCGATGCGCTGTTCGAATCGCAGCGCTGCCTGTCCTGCGGTAACTGTTTCGAGTGCGACGGCTGTTACGGCGCCTGCCCCGAGGGCGCGGTGATCAAGCTGGGGCCCGGCCGGCGTTACCGCTTCGACTATGCGCTGTGCACGGGCTGCGCCGTGTGTTTCGAGCAGTGCCCATGCCATGCGATCGAGATGATCGACGAACTCGAAATCGGCGGAGTGTCAGCGATATGACCGAGATGCGCGCACTGGACGGCAACGAGGCGGTCGCCCGCGTCGCCTACGCAGTCAGCGAGATTTGCTCCATCTACCCGATTACGCCGTCGTCGACGATGGCCGAACTGGCGGACGTCTGGTCCGCGGGCGGCAAGCCCAACATCTGGGGCCAGGTACCGGACATCATCGAGATGCAGAGCGAGGGCGGCGCCGCGGGTACTGCGCACGGCGCGCTGCAGACCGGCGCGTTGACGACGACGTTTACCGCGTCGCAGGGCCTGATGCTCATGCTGCCCAACATGTACAAGATCGCGGGCGAACTGACCCCGGCCGTGTTCCATGTCGCATCGAGGTCGCTGGCCGCGCAGGCCCTGTCGATCTTCGGCGATCACCAGGACGTGATGGCGGCGCGCACCACCGGGTTCGGCCTGCTCGCCGCATCGTCCGTGCAGGCCGCGCAGGACCTGGCGCTGATCAGCCACGCGGCCACGCTGGAAGCGCGCCTCCCGTTCATCCACTTCTTCGACGGCTTCCGCACGTCGCACGAAGTCAACAAGATCGAACTGGTCTCCGAAGAGCAGATGCGCGCGATGATGGACGACACGCTCATCTACGAGCATCGCAATCGCGCGCTCAACCCCGATAACCCGTTCATCCGCGGCACCGCGCAGAACCCGGACGTGTACTTCCAGGGCCGTGAAACGGTCAATCGCTACTACGATGCCACACCGGCCATCGTCGAGCGGGCCATGCAGCGGTTCGGCGAGGTCGCCGGGCGACATTACAAGCTGTTCGACTACCACGGCGACCCCGATGCGGAGCGGGTCATCATACTGATGGGCTCCGGCGCGGACACCGTGACGCACACGATCGACACCCTGCACCCGGAAGGCGTCGGCGTCGTGAACGTACGGCTGTACCGTCCGTTCTCGGCCGAGCACCTGCTGGCAGCGCTGCCGGCGACCGCGAAGATGATCGCCGTACTCGACCGCACCAAGGAAGCCGGCGCGAGCGGCGAACCGCTGTACCAGGACGTCGTTACCGCCCTCGCGGAGGCCCTGGGCAACGGCAAACGCGACTCGATGCCGCGCGTCATCGGCGGCCGCTACGGCCTGTCATCGAAGGAATTCACCCCGGCGATGGTCATGGCCGTGATCGCCGAGATGCAGAAGCCGCAGCCCAAGCAGCATTTCACGGTCGGCATTCTCGACGACGTCACCCACACCAGCCTCGACTACGATGCCGGGATGCACATCGAGAACGAGAGCGCTACGCGCGCCCTCTTCTTCGGCATGGGTTCCGACGGCACCGTGGGCGCCAACAAGAACAGCATCAAGATCATCGGCGAGAACACCGATCTCTGGGCGCAGGGCTACTTCGTCTACGACTCCAAGAAATCCGGGTCGCGCACGATCTCGCACCTGCGTTTCGGGCCCGAGCCGATCCATGCGCCCTACCTGATCCAGAGTGCGAACTTCATCGCCTGCCACAAGTTCGATCTCGTGAACAAGATCGAACTGCTCGCCAACGCCAGCGACGGTGCCGTCTTCCTCCTGAACAGCCCGTACCCGGCCGAAGAGGTCTGGGATCGGCTGCCGCGCCCGGTGCAGGACATCATCATCGAGCGCGGCATACACCTGCACGTCATCGACGCCTCGCGCGTTGCCCGCAATGCCGGCATGGGCAAGCGCATCAACACCGTGATGCAGGCTTGCTTCTTTGCGCTGTCCGGTGTCCTGCCGCGCGACGAGGCAATACAGCAGATAAAGGGCGCCATCGAGAAGACCTACAAGTCGAAAGGCCAGTCCATCGTCGAGAAGAACTTCGCGGCCGTCGATGCCGCGCTCGATCACCTGCACGAGGTCGAGGTTCCGAAGGACCGGCGCAGCGAGCGCCCCATGGACGCGGTGGTCCCGGACTTTGCGCCCGATTTCGTGCGCGAGGTCACCGCGCAGATGATGCGCGGCCACGGCGACGAGCTGCCGGTCAGCAAGCTGCCGGCAGACGGCACCTACCCCAGCGGCACGACGCGCTGGGAGAAGTCGAACGTATCCGACCAGGTGCCGCTGTGGCGCGAAGACCTCTGCATCCAGTGCGGCAACTGCAGCTTCGTGTGTCCGCACAGCGTCATCCGCGCGAAGTTCTTCCATGCCAGCGCATTGAAGGATGCGCCCGCCAGCTTCCCGTCAGCGCCGATCAGCGCGCGCGGCTTCCCCGAGACGCGTTACACCCTGCAGGTTTACCTCGAGGACTGCACGGGCTGCAAGCTGTGCGTCGAAGCCTGCCCGGTCAAGAGTCCTGACCAACCCGGCGTGCGCGCGATCAACATGACCGAGAAGGCACCCATCCTCGAGGAGGGGCGCGCCAATATCGAATTTTTCGAATCACTGCCGTTCACAAACCGCGCCAAGGTGGATTTCTCGTCGGTGCGCGGTTCGCAGTTCCTCGAACCGCTGTTCGAATTCGCGGGCGCCTGCGCCGGCTGCGGCGAGACGCCTTATATAAGGCTGCTGTCGCAACTGTTCGGGCCGCGGCTCATGGTGGCCAACGCCACCGGCTGCTCGTCGATCTACGGCGGCAACCTGCCGACGACGCCATGGGCGAAGAACAAGGAAGGCAGCGGCCCGGCCTGGTCGAACTCCCTGTTCGAAGACAATGCGGAATTCGGCCTCGGCATGCGTATCGCCGCCGACCACCACATGTCCATCGCCAAGGGTCTCGTCACCGAGCTCGCGCCGAAGCTCGGCGACGAGCTCGCAGACAAGCTGGTCAATTCGCGGCAGCGGGTCGGCAGCGAGATCCGCGAGCAGCGGCAGCGTGTATCGGTGCTCAAGGACAAACTTCGGCAGCTGCGCGACAACGAGGGCGACGAGAAAGCGGCCGCTCTGCTGTCGATCGTCGATCACCTGATCCGGCGCAGCATCTGGCTCGTCGGCGGCGACGGCTGGGCGTATGACATCGGCTCCGGCGGCCTCGACCACGTGCTCGCGAGCGGCCGCAACGTCAACGTGCTGGTGCTGGATACCGAGGTGTACTCCAACACCGGCGGGCAGATGTCCAAGGCCACCCCGCTCGGCGCAGCGGCGCGTTTCGCATCCGCGGGCAAACGCATCGGCAAGAAGGACCTGGCGCTGCAGGCGGTTTCCTACGGCAACGTGTACGTGGCGCAGGTCGCGATGGGCGCCAATCCGCAGCAGACGCTGCTGGCAATGCGCGAGGCCGAGGAATACAACGGCCCGGCGCTGATCCTCGCCTACAGCCACTGCATCGCCCACGGCTACGACCTGTCGGACGGCCTGAAGCAGCAGAAGCTCGCCACGCAGAGCGGCTACTGGCCGTTGATCCGTTTCAATCCTGCTCTGCGCGACGTCGGCAAGAAGCCGTTCGTGCTCGACTCGCCGCGGCCGAGCATCCCGCTCAGTGAGTACGCCTACAACGAGATGCGCTACCGGTCGCTGCTGAAGACGCACCCGGACGCCGCGGAGAAACTCATGAAGAGCGCGCAGGAACTCGTGGACATGCGCTGGGCGACCTACGAGCACATGGCGAACCAGAAACCGGCGAAGTTCCAGCTGCAGGTCAGGTCCGACCCCCGGCGGACCTGATCACGCGCTATTTGACGCCCAGGCCGTCCGCCAGTTCGGCGAGGCTCGTTACCGTGATTGTCGGCTCGATGCCCCAGGGATCGAAGATCGCGTCCTTGGTGCGACGCACCCACGCGCCCCGCATGCCGGCCGAGATCGCGCCGATGACGTCGAACGGGTTGCCGGAGATCAGCCAGGCTTCATCGCCCGTCGCCTGCGCCTGCCTGAGAAAGTGTGCGTAGACGGCCGGGTTCGGTTTGAAGGAACGGACATCGTCGCAGCTGACCACGCCGAGGAAGCGGTCGCGGATACTCGCTGCCGACAACAACGTCTCGACGGCTTCCGCGCTGCCGTTCGAGAATGCGAACAGGCGGCAATCGCACGACGCCAGGTCGGCCAGGGCGCCCTCGACGTCGTCGAAGGCCGGCAGCTCGCGGTAGATGTCGAGCAGCGCCTGCTTGTCTTCCTGCCCGATCGCCAGGCCGTACCGATCACAAGTGTAGTCGAGGGCATCTCGCGTGCAGACGGCGAAGTTCTCGTAGTTCTGCATCAGCCCGCGGCGGAAGGAATATTCGAGCTGCTTGTCACGCCATGTCGACGAGAAGTCCGTTGCCCGGTCGCCGACGATCTCCTCGAGCTTCGCGACCACGCCGTGCGTGTCGATCAGCGTCCCGTAGACATCGAATGCGAGCGTTACCGCCATTCCGTGTTCTCATCTGAACCTGCCGTCGCGTGAGCGACAGCGATGATCGATAACTGTAGCAGATAATCCCGTGCCGACCGTGGCCGGGCACCAGTACCACTTACGGGGGCAGTCCCGAAAAAAAACGGACGGCCAGCCAGAGGGCCAACCGTCCGCTTGTACTTGCGGTGTCAGGTTTCGACTATCAGTCGCGGAACGTCAGAACCTGCAGCAGTGAATCGCTCATCACCGTGCGGTACTCAGCCCGGTTGCCGCTCTCAGCCTCCATCTTCTCGATGCTCTTCGCCTGCCACTCCATGTATTCCTTCTGGCGCTTCTCGCCTTCCGCGGCCGACACGATGCTGTCCCTGACACGAATCAGGTAGAGATCGGGCTCGTCGCTCCGCGCATGAACGTTGGCGATGATCATGTAGTCCTTGATCCAGCCCTTGGACTTGGCGAAATCGAGGCCCTTGCGCCACTCCGTTGCGAGCCACTTGGTGTACTTGTAGCCACCGCCATCATGGATATCGATTCCCGTTACCTCCCAGTAATCGCCACCTTTCAACGGCCATTCTTCGGCAACTGCGGTTCCAGACATCATTATTGTCGATGCGCCGAATGTCAGGACGGCCATCATCGTTATTACTGCTTTTCTCATGTATCTCTCCCAATACCGTGGACAGGGATTGCCCACGAGGCCGGTAAACTACCACAGTCGCGAACCTTCACGCTGCTTTGTTGCTCACCCCACGCTGCATCAGCACGATCGCGATTCCGCCCAGCGTGGCGATGGAGGACACTACGAGACGAAATGTCAGTGGCTCGGCGAGCAATACGACGCCGCCCAGCGCTGCGATGACAGGCACGGAAAGCTGCGCCGTTGCAGCGCGCGTGGCGGGCATGCCTGCCAGGACGGCATACCAGAGCGCGTAGCCGAGGCCCGAGGCGATGGCGCCGGACAGGGCCGCCAGCCCCACGCCATGCCACGACGTGTGCGCGTCGTTCCAGAAGACGAGGTTTACCGCAACCGCGAGCGGCACCGCGTAGAGAAAATTATCGGCGGTCGTCCCGAGAGGGTCGACCTCGCCCCGCCCGAGCAGCGAATAGAGCCCCCAGGCAACGCCCGCGACGGCCATCAGGGCCGCACCGACGGGTTCCGGTGCCGTCACTCCCGGCGATACGAGGTAGACGAGGCCGAGGATCGCGATGACGAGGCCGGCCCAGGACAGGGGCAGGAAACGTTCGCCGGACTTGAGCGCAACTGCGAACATCGTGAGCAACACAGCGCCGAACAATATCAGTGCGCCGGTTCCGACACTGATGGACAGGTAGGCAAACGAGAAGAAGATCATGTAACCGAACAGCGTCACGACCGCGCGCCAGTCGACCGGTTTGCGTTCGCCGCCGCGCCGGGTCCAGGCCATCAGCAACCACAGCATGGCGGCTCCGGCGACCACGCGAATACTGGTAAAGCTCGCCGCGTCGATGTGCCCCGCGCCGAGCGCCATCCGGCACAACAGCGGATTCGCCGCGAGCGCGAGCATCGCGACGCCGGTAAGCGTCAGCGTGCGCAGCTCGGATTCCGGTCGGTTACTGGTTCGGTCGTCGTCCACCCTGGCAGTGCACTGCAAGGGCGAGCCGCCGTCAAGCCAGCCATGAACGGCTTGCGGCTGCGATCCGGGGCGGCTTGTCCCGCCGCGTTCGAAAACGCCCCGGCATCGTCCGCCGCTGATGTCGGGCAGGGTTGACTGGTACACTGCGGAATCCCCCTGACGAGGCAAACCCATGCCCACTTACAAGCTCACCTACTTCGATTTCGACGGCGGGCGCGGCGAACCGATCCGTATTGCATTGCACGCGGCCGGCATCGAGTTCGAGGACGAACGCCTGTCGTTCGAGGAATTCGGCAAGACGCGTCACAGCCTGCGCTTCAGCTCCATGCCGGTGCTCGAAATCGACGGCAATCCCATCACGCAGTCCAACGCGATCTCGCGATACATCGGCAAGATAGCGGGGCTGTACCCCGAAGACGACCTGCAGGCCCTCTACTGCGACGAGGTGCTCGACGCGAACGAGGATGTTTACCACTACATCGTACCGACGCTGTTCCTGCAGGGCGACGAATTGAAGGCCGCGCGCGAGAAGCTGGTCGCGGGCTGGCTGACCATCTACCTGAAAGGGCTCGGCCAACTGCTGACTCGAGGCGGCGATAAATATTTCGCCGATGATCGCCTGACGGTCGCCGACCTCAAGACGCTGGTCCAGGTCCGGTCGCTGCGCTCGGGGAGGATGGACCACGTACCGACCGACCTGGTCGACCAGCTGGCGCCGAACCTCTGCGAGCACCAGGCCCGTATCGAGAAGGAACCGCAGGTCGTCGCCTACTACGCCTCGCGGTGACGCCATGCCCGGCATGACGCTGTATGGCGAACGCGGCTGGGGCTCGGTCCTGGTCGAGGCGCAGCTCGACTGGTACGGGCTGGAATTCGAGTTCCGCGAGGTTGGCGACCTGTTCAAATCTGCCGAGGCGCGGCAGAAGCTGGCCGAGGTCAACCCGATCGCGCAGGTACCGACCCTCGTCATGGCGGACGGGACGGTGATGACGGAAAGCGCCGCGATAACGTTGTATCTCGCGGAACTCAGCGGCGACGATTCGCTGGTGCCCGCGCCGGGCAGTGCCGAGCGCCTCGCGTTCCTGCGCTGGCTGGTATTTATCGTCGCGAACATCTATCCCACCTACACGTACGGCGACGACCCCTCGCGGTTCGTCTCCGGGCCCGAAGCGCAGAAGGACTTCCGGCGGCACGTGGACGACTACAGGATGCGCCTCTACTCGGTGCTCGAGGATCACGCCGGCGCGCCGTGGTTTCTCGGCGAGCGATTTTCGGCCATCGACATCTACGTCTGCACGCTGACGCGCTGGGAGCCGGGCCGCGAGTGGTTCGAGGCACATGCACCGAAGCTTTGCGCCATCGCGGCCGCGACGAGGGAAGTCGACACCCTGCGAAGCGCGTGGCAACGCAACTTCAAGTCGAATCCGTAGCAGCGTTTCTGCAGGCGCGATGCCTTCGAGGCTGGTCGGTTCGCGGTTCGAGAACCGCTCCTGCGGTGCACGGCTGGTTTCGGCGCACCGCCAGGCCGATGATCCGGTCATTTCTCTCCCTCATGGCTCCCTTCGGCTTTGCTGTAGGAGCGCGCCTGGGCGCGCGATCGGGGGTGATGCGCAGTCGCGGTTCGAGAACCGCTCCTACGGTTGGATCGGGATCCTGATCGGCGTCAAGGCTTCCTCGCGCTTGGAAAACCCTACCCTCACATCACCGGGTCGATCGGCAAGGTGCCGCAAGGCCGACCGGGATGTTCCTCGACCGAAGTAAAGCGCAGC
>WOR8_10001944_pt1 | contig 27208 bp, 24 predicted proteins | sample DeeMarSeWOR38_10_FD_19890 | JGI IMG/M metagenome (IMG submission 19890) | reverse complement strand
AATTAAAATAAGATGCTGCGTCAGCAGCACAGGCATTTATTGTTGCAGGGTTCTCTCAAATGGGATCAGCAAAGCTAATCCCGCCCTCTCCGCAAAATCCCTTAGTTTACAATAACTTAGGGATTTTTCTTTTAATATCATTACAATTCTGAACTCATAAACGTGCATTTTTCTAAGTATAAGAATATTGGTGAAGATGAAGTTTTTCCAATTATACCACTGATAATGCATCAGGAGGTTTGCAGAACATTTTTATTTGATTCAAATAGCTTAAAAAAATCCCTGCCAAATAAATAACGAAGGAGACTATTATTTCTAGCTTTGACAGGGATTAGGCTACCTCCTCACACAACTATTTAAGAAGAATCATTTTCTTTGTCTTAATGAAATCACCTGTTTTTAGTTGATATAAGTAAATACCGCTTGAAAGTTCAGCAGCATCAAAGTTTATCTCATAGAATCCGGCTTCTTGTTCCTCATTAATAAATGTTAAAACTTCTTTACCCAGGACATTGTATACTTTTAGAGCAATATGGGTATTAACCGGAATACTGTATGAAATTGTTGTCGAAGGATTAAATGGATTAGGGTAATTCTGAAATAATACGAAATCTGTTGCCATTGCCTTGTCATATTCGGACTCAACATTCGTAATTGGATTAGTAAGCCAGGGATCATAGTCAACAAAAGCACTAACAGAATCACCTGTTCCAGGTCCAAAACCTCCCGGACCACTTTGATGATCCCACCAGTTGTGTTTTGCATTAACGGTCACACTTGGATCTATGTTTCTCACACCATAGCCTTTATTTCCACAGATATTGTTCCGATTTATTAAGGGAGTTGATCCTTCCTTACAAAATATTCCATCTCCATTATTTTCCAGGATGTCATTACTGTCAATAACCGACTGGTCTGACCATGCGGACCATATACCCGCACCGGCACCGCTTGTATTATACTGTATCAGGTTTGACTTAACTGTAGAAGTAGTCGTTTGGAAACACAAACCACCACCTCCTCCTCCAGCAATATTATCTTTTACGGTGTTACCCAAGATGTACGGAGAACAACCAACAAATCCGAGTATACCACCGCCACCAAGTTCACATGAATTGTGGGAGATAGTATTATTCTCGATGATTGCATTGGAACCATATACAATCAAGATACCGCCACCTCCAGAGTTCCCGTTTGCCTGGCAATATGTAATATCATTGGATTTGACTAAGGGTGAAGAACTGTATGAAATGCAAATACCACCTCCTCCACCAGCATTAGAAATATTGCTATCGATGACATTGTATTGAATAGTAGGAAATGAGTAACGACAAGATACACCACCACCAACACTATCTGCTTCATTGCCGGTTATTTGATTACTTGTAATGAGGGGATTAGAATTCTCAGTACAATATATCCCTCCCCCATGCCGGTCTGCTGTATTGTTGGAAATAACATTATTTGATATTGTGGGCATCGAGCCAAAATGCAAACCAATTCCTCCACCGCTTTGATGAGCAGTATTATAACTGATGCTGTTACTGTCAAGTAGAGACATATTCGATCCTCCAAATTCTATTCCTCCACCCGTCTCCTCTGCAATGTTATCTTCAATGGTGTTAAACTTTATAGTAGAAGTAGATTCCCAGATATACATACCACCACCGTGCCTTTGGGTAGAGTTACTTTTTACAATATTATTTGTAATTGTTGCAGAACAACCAGTATGAACTAATATTGCTCCACCACCATAACCAGAAAAATTGTTTTCAAATGTATTGTTTTCAATAATTGGATTACAGTCAATCGCACATGCTAAACCACCACCAAATCCTACAGTTGCAGAATTGGAACTGATAATATTGTCAATTATGATTGGTGAAGAATTGTAACCAACAGCAATTCCGCCCCCACCTCCATAATTAGTTGGGATATCATAAGCGACATTCTGTATTATAATATTATTTTTAATTGTTGGTGATGAACTGTATCCACATCCTATTCCTCCACCATTTGGAGCGTAGCCATTTTTTATCGTGAAACCATCAATTATGGTTGTATTGTTAACACCGGTATTTATTGATATCACCTTAGCAATACCACCACCATCAATAATTGATAGAGCAGCACCGGATTCACTCTTTAAGAGAATGCTTTGAGTAGAAGGCCAGGTGATATTTTCGTAATATGTCCCGGGTGCAACAAGAACTGTATCCCCGGTTGCACAGGCATTAAGTGCTGCCTGAATAGTTGAATATGTGCCGGGAACGTTATGTACAGTAGCAAAAGCAAAATGTACTGCAAGAAGTAAAACTGTGAAAGTTAATAATATCTTCATAACAACCTCTTTATTGTTAGTTGAAAATAATTTTTATAGAATTGGTCGATCTTACTTTATAAATCATTTTACCAATTGAAATACCAGATCAGTTCTTGAAGCTGAAAGATGAGGTTAATTATTTGCAAAGAAAGCAATTACGGAATTCAGTTATTGAGGTTTGAGGATGAAAGAAATGATTATATTGCTCGACGAAATATGTCGAGGTTTTAAGTTATTGTGAGTAAATGAATTAGTTCGACGATACGAGTCGAAGAAATATTTTATTTTGGTTTTTTTATTCCCAGTTTTTCCATTCTATATCGGATAGCCCGTTCTGAAATTTTCAACTTTCGGGCTGCTTTCGATTGGTTCCAATTGCTATCAGCAAGTACCTGCCTGATAAGTTCTTTTTCATATTCCTCGATACTTTTATCGAGAGGTTTATATTGAGGTCTGACAGCTTGGTCCGTAGTTATTTTTTTATATTCATTTAAATATTCTTTGGGAATTACCTTAGTATCAATAGTTTTCTTTTTTTCGGGAGTGAGTGTAACCAGTCTTTCTATAAAATTTTCAAGCTCTCTGATATTACCTTCCCAGTATCTGTTTTGAAGATATTTTATAACAGATAAATTAAACGATTCAATTTTCTTATTCTGCTCTTTTGAAAATCTGTTTAGGAAATGGTTAGCCAGAAACGGAATATCCTCTTTCCTTTCATTCAATCTAGGAACCTGAATGGGATAAACGTGCAGCCTGTAATAAAGATCTTCCCTGAATTTCTTATTCTCCACCAAATCTCTTAATGGAGGGCTTGATGCAGCAATTATTCTTACATCAACTTTTACAATCTGGTTACTGCCTATGATACGGATTTCATTTTCCTGCAGGACTCTTAAGAGTTTTGATTGCATTTCAATAGGCAGATTGGAGATTTCATCCATGAACAGGGTTCCTCCATTTGCTTCTTCAAATAATCCTTTTCTATCCTGTGAAGCACCGGTGAAAGCACCTTTGACGTGTCCGAAAAATTCACTTTCCATCAATTGCTCAGGAATAGCTCCGCAGTCAACAGCTATGAATGAACGATCTTTACGCTGACTCAATTTATGAATAGCCTTAGCAATTAATTCTTTACCAGTACCACTCTGCCCTTCTAGCAAGACTCTTACATCACACTTGGCTGCAGATTCGATTGCTTTTAATAATTCCTTAAACTTTTTGCTTTTCCCCAGTAAACCAATCTCTTCGTATTTAGCAAAAAGAACCGATTCTGATAATGGTGTTTCAAAATATTCTGAAATCCTTTGGAGGTTACTTAGATAAGGGGCAACAACAGCACCAAAGTTGTAAAGAAAGGTAAGATTCTGTTGAGTATAAATATCATTTTCCAATTCGTTCAACACTACGATAAAGCCGATAGCAATTCCTTCACTGTATAGCGGAACACACATAAGTGATTTTACTGGAGTATGCCTGAACAAATTTTTACTGAAACGATTATCCTCCTGTAAGTTATTAGTGATAAATGACTGCTTATTTTTATTAACCCAGCCGACAACATTTGTTTGTACAAGGTGATGACGTTCTTTCTCAGAATCCTTACCATTTCTTATTATAGTTTTAATTGTATTATCAGTTCTTGGATTTATCATAACTACAGATGCAACATCAGCATTAAAGAGAGAAAGTACTTGTGCAGTTACAATACGAAGTATTTCATCAAATTCATTTTGCTTTCCGAGAATTGATGCTAGCTCAATAAGGCTTTCGTATTTCTGAAGATTTTTTTCATTCATTATTTACCCAGCTAAAATTTTCTTAATAATCCTTACTGTGTTTTGTGCTCCATCAATTGGAATAGACGGATAATTTACGTCCTTTCCAATATTTGAAATGACTTTTTCAGCCAGCATCTCAGGTGTGGTTTTTGAGAATTGCATTTTAATCCCAGCCTTAAAACGCTCCAATCTTGGAGCTACGTGCAGCTGTTGTTCAGCGTGCCCTTCAATTGGAAAATAAATGAAAGGACGATTCAACGCTATTAACTCTAAAGTGGTTGTACTGCCCCCCTGCACAATTGCTATATCACTCGCTGCAAAGTGCTGATACAAGTTTGGAACATACTCCCTAACTAATAAACCTTTGGTTCTTTGAAGAAACTCAATTGATATGCGAGGACCTGCTACAAGGACCATGCATAGTTCCGGTATCTTGTCCTTTATTAGTACAAATGATTCGGCGCATAAGTCCAATATAGGTTGACCAATTTTCGTTCCTCCTGTGGCGCATATTACAATTGGTTCTTTACCATAGCCTAATGTCTCCCTAACTTTCTGTTTATCAGTAAATTCCTCTGGTTTAAAGGGTAATATATAACCTGCAAAATTATACTTTTCTTTTGAACTTTCTCTACGGTTAGGTAGGAGAAAACCAAATCTTTTATCCGGTACATCTTCCAACTCTCCTATAAAAATTCTGGTTATTACACTATCAGGAACCTTTCCATAACCTCTTGCCCATCCTTTATTAATTTTATAGGCAATTAGTTTTTCCAAAGGATTTTTAGTCATCGTATCCAAACCAATAAAGTCATAAATCATTACAAAAGTTGGTGGAATTTTAATTATATTGTCACGAAGCGCTATAGCTATTTCATAAGCTTCATCTCCAATTACAATATCAAAATGCTCCTTATCAACAAGTTGCTTAAAGATTTTGACATTACTGCTCCAAGCTTCTCTAACGTTAAAAAGGTACTTGGCCAAATTTGCGTTATATACTTTTCCTTTTTCAGCACACTCTTTATTCAGATTCTCCATCACCTCAGATTCTTGCGCCCATTTATCTGCTTCAGGAACGAGTGATTCCCCTGCTTCTTTTAAAGCTAAACTAGCGGGATGAGAGGCTAACCAGAAAATATCTACTTCCGGAATTTGTTTTCGCAATTCTTTAGCTATTACAAGATCTCTAATAACGTGGCCTAATCCAACTGATCCACTAATAAATAATATTTTCTTGCTCATATTCGCTCCATCCTATTACTTTTTTTTTATACTCAATGAATAGTTAAGCATTTTGTTTATAATATTTATACAAATCCATTTTCTTAAGTAGTTGTATATACCGTGGATCAGAACGCAGATTATCCACCGATTCATCAGTAAGAATTTGAAGTATTGCATGGTCCTTTTCATCAACAGCTTTCTCAAGCCATTCAAATGCTTTATCTTTGTCTCCTAGTCCAGCATAGAGTTTGCCAAACAGAAAAGGTCTTATATATTCATATTCGGACCGTTTTATCAAATCATTTAATACCTCTTTTGCTTGTCGAATCCTGCCTTGTCGTGCATAAACCCATCCAAGAGCAGCAGTAATTGGTGAAAAATTATTAGAATATTCTAACGCTTTTTTAATAAGTGAAATGCCTTTATCAAATTCTGATTCCAATACGTAAGTTTGTCCTAAGATCCATAATGAATATGGGTGATTAGGCACCAGATCTAGTAATGATAATAGCCCTTCTCTTGCTTCCTTGTATCTCCCAGCACGCAATATGAAAGCCGAAAGGTTATTACTTATATTAACAGCTAAAGGGTTATGAGTTAATAAATTCTTATACTTTTTAATCGCTTCATCCAATCTTCCTGTAATAACTGTAAGAAAGGCAAGACCATTTTGAGCAACAAAACACGACGGTTGAAGGTTGATAGCTTTTTGAAATTCATATTTTGCACCTTCAAAATCCCATTCAAATAAAAGTTTTATAAATCCTATGCATCCCAATCCTTCATCAAAATTTGGTTCCAATTGCAATGCCTTCTCCGCGGCGTTTTTTGCTTTATCATTTACTTCTTCTGTGGCAATAAACCAATAGGCTGAAAGGTGTATATATGCCATTGAAATATTTGCGTAAGCCTGGGCATAATTAGGATCAATTTTAATCGCTTTTTCAAAATAACTGATGCCTTTGAGTACATCTTCTTTCGTCATTTTAGTATAAAAATATCTCCCCTTTAAATAGATATTATAAGCTTCAATTTTAGGGCTGTATTTTTTTTCCAGTTCGGTACTTTCGTCTCCCAATAGTCTGATTTTTAGTTTATCTACTATAGAGATAGATATCTCGTCCTGTACTGAAAATACATCTTCCAGAGCTCGGTCAAATTTATCAGACCAGATATGATAGCCATCCGAGACATTTATTAAGAATCATTTCTACATTTAACTTCCTTCCAATCTCTCGTATATCCAAATCCTTCCCCCTAAATGAAAAAGATGAAGTTCGAGCTACTACTCTTAAACCTTTTACAGTTGTTAGTGCATTTATTATCTCCTCTGCCATCCCTTCACAAAAGTATTCCTGTTCCTCATCTTTGCTCATATTGTGAAAGGGTAATACTGCAATTGAAGGTTTTTCTTTATCTCCTTGTATTATATCAGCTTTTTTTTCAACGGATTGCAACTCGCCTATTATTTGTTCCATATTCAGATAACGATCCTCAGGATTTTTTTCTAATGTTTTCTTAATAACTCTCTTCAATTGCTCTGAAATCGTAATATTGAATGGTTCCGGTGCCTCATTTAATATTGAATAAATAATTGCTTGATCTATCTCCCCTTTGAACGGAAGTTCTCCCGTCAGCATCTCATATAACATTACTCCAAAAGACCAAATATCTGTTCTATGATCAATCTTTTTTCCTTGTATCTGTTCCGGTGATATATATGACAACGTTCCCATTGTTATCTCTGGTCTGGTGATCTCTGATTTGCTAGCTAACCTCGCTAACCCAAAATCAACTATTTTTGCGGTTCCATCATTAGTTACCATAATATTTGCTGGCTTGATATCCCTGTGTATTATTCCCTGCTGATGTGCTTTGGCTAAACCCTTTGCTAATTGTATTGCTATATCAATTACAATACTTTGATTCATCAGTTTCGGTCGGATCTTTTTCTTCAGCGTTTCCCCTTCATAGTAAGCCATGGCTATGAATAATCTTCCAACTGCTTCTACTGGAAAATCCTTTGTCTCGTCAATCTCATATATTGTACAGATATTAGGGTGATCAAGCGAAGATGCTGTTTGTGCTTCTTGGATAAACCTTTTTTTAGCTTCTTCATCTCTGCTGAAATACATCGGAAGGAATTTAAGTGCAGCGGTTCGCTTGAGTTTTATATCCTCGGCTTTATAGACTTCTCCCATTCCTCCACCGCCGAGTCTCTCGAGGACTTTATAGTGAGAAACTATCTTACCTTTCATTTGCCATTAACAATTTTCTTAGTGAGAAAATTAAAGCCCACTTCAAACCTTTTCCGGCAATTTCAGTGATAGGCAAGAAATGCAATACAAAATGTTAATTCATTTTGATATAGTCAAGAAAAATAAAACTTGATAATTGGCAAATAATATGGCAACTGATAAGTTGTCAGAGAGTATGCTTTAATTGTGAATTATTTGCTTAAAGCTAACCAAGTACTTTATTTTCATAGATTATTCAGTCGCAAGTTACTCTCCCTCATACTTAAAATTTTTGATTATTAATAATTGTCATAGTTTTTTAATGATAAAAAAATATCAATATGTAATTGCATATTGTAAAATCATAGTTTAAAAATTTTTCTAATTCTTCCATTGAATTTCCGTCTACTATGGTTAAATTGGACGCAATTTAAAAATATTTTGTATTTAGCAAATAAAATTGAATATGACAAAAGAAAAAATTCGCCTGAAAGAATTCCCACAAACATTCTGGGCTGCGAACACTTTAGAAATTTTTGAACGGATGGCCTGGTACGGTTTCTTTGCTGTATCATCCCTCTATATTACTGGGACTGTAGATTCAGGCGGATTAGGTTTTACAGATGAGGATCGTGGGGTATTGCAAGGAGTTGTTACTTTTTTCCTTTACCTGTTCCCTGTTGTAACAGGAGCACTTGCAGACAGATATGGCTTTAAAAAAATGCTTATTGCTGCATTTCTGGTTCTTATTCCATCATACTATCTATTAGGTCAGTTAAAAACATTCCCGACTTTCTTCCTGGCTTTTATGCTAGTTGCTTTAGGTGCAGGAATGTTTAAGCCTGTAATTATCGGTACGATAACAAAAACTACCAACGATAAAACTTCCTCTCTTGGTTTTGGAATTTTTTATATGATGGTTAATATCGGTGGATTTGTCGGACCCATTGTGGCAGGTATAGTAAGAGGTTGGTCATGGGAATATGTCTTCTTTGCTTCGGCTAGCTGGATATTCGTTAACCTTATTATTGTTTTCATATTTTATAAGGAACCCCCGACCAAAAGCAATCAATCCGATGTGAGATCACTTAAAAAGGTTCTGCAGGATATGGTTGAAGTTCTTGGCAACGGCAGATTTTTCCTTTTTGTATTCGGACTGTTAACCGTACTTGTTTTAGGATCAAAATATACTTCAGATGGTGCATTCACGTGGGGTGATATAATTTTAATCTCAATTGGATGGGTTGCTCTGAATTTCATTTATGATCTTTATCTTCGTAAAAGAAGTGATGTTGAAGAGATACACTGGTTCACATCCCCTATGAAACTGGGCGATTGGAAATTCGGGCTGTTCCTGCTCCTGATGTCCGGTTTCTGGACAAGCTTCAATCAGATATTTTATACTCTTCCGCTGCATATTAGGGATTTTACAGATACTACGGACTTAATGAACGTAATTGGCGGATTAATGAGCTTTATTGGATTGGAGAGTTCAATCGAAGCGGTAAAAAATTCTATGGCAATCCCCGGGCAGGTTAATCCTGAATACATTATTAATATAAATGCAGGTGCAATTATTTTATTCCAGGTTTTTGTTTCTTATCTGGTAACAAGATTAAAACCGTTTACGACCATTTTTTGGGGAGTGATGATCACTGTCGTGAGTTTTTCAATCTTAATTTTTGGAACACTTGGCTGGATAGTTGTCGCCGGTATTTTAGTTTTCTCCTTCGGCGAGATGATGGCAAGTCCGAAATCAAAGGAGTACACAGGCAAAATTGCTCCTCCTAATAAAGTTGCACTTTATATGGGTTATTTCTACTGGTGTGTTGCACTCGGAAATTTATTCGGCGGTATTTTATCCGGACAGCTTTATGCTACATTTGCCAGAGATATGCAAAGACCGGATATTATGTGGTTGATTTTTGCAATACTTGCACTTGTTTCCGCGCTGCTGATTTTATCATACGATAGACTGGTAATAAAAAAGAATTAGAATTTTTATAGTTCTTTTGAATTAAATCTCATTCCATAAAAGTTTCAATTTTAGTGAAACTCTGCTATTCGTAGTTAAAATTTTTACGTGTTTCATATCAAATTAGTCTCACCAACATAACGATTACAAACTTTCATATCCCTTTGTATTTTTTAGTTTTATTGTCAAAATTTAGATTGATAAAGGGATAATTATATGAAAAGAAGCGAAAATTCGATGTTTTTCCCTGTTTTGATCAACTTAAACAAATATCCCTGCCTGGTTATCGGCGGGGGGACTGTTGCTTACAGAAAAGTAACTACACTTCAAAATTTTAAAGCAAAAGTAACAGTTGTTTCCCCTAAAATTTGCAAATCTCTAAAAGAACTGTCAAAAAGAAATAAAATTAAAATAATTCAGAAATCATACCATAAGAACCTGCTGAAGAATTTTGAAATAATTTTTTGCGCTACTGATAATCATGAAATTAACCTGAGTGTTTACGAAGATTGTAAAGCCGAAAAAAAATTACTAAATGTGGCAGATGTCCCGGAACTTTGTGATTTCATTTTACCAGCGGTTGTCAAGCGGGGAGATCTCTCTATTTCGGTTTCATCACAGGGCAAAGCCCCATTTTACATAAGTGAAGTCAAAAATAAATTGAATCACGTATTTCCATCGTACTATGCCGATATAATTGATATAGCCGGGGATTTCAGAGCAAATGTACTTGCGGACAAGAAACTGAATACTTCTAAGAAAAAAAATGATGCGTTCAACAGATTTTTTGAGATAAACTGGAAAAAAGTTTTGGAAAAAAATAGTAAGAAGAAAACACAGGAGTATTTGAGAAAAATTTTAAAAAAATTATGAAAAATAAATCGGGAAAAATATTTTTAATTGGCGCCGGACCCGGTGATAAGGGATTAATAACCCTTAATGCATTAGAAAAACTTAAAATCGCAGATGTTGTTGTTTATGATAGATTAATAAACGATGAGTTGCTGACTTTTTGTAAAGATGATTGTGAAAAAATCTTTGTTGGTAAAGAATCAGGCTATCATCCTATCGAACAGGAAAAAATAACTGAGATGTTAATTGACAAATCCAAGCAAGGAAATACAGTAGTCAGATTAAAAGGAGGTAATCCTTTTATTTTCGGAAGAGGTTCGGAAGAAGCTCTTGAATTAAAGAAACAGGGAATAAATTTTGAAATAATTCCAGGCATTACTTCCGGACTTGCAGCGCCTGTTTATTGCGGAATCCCAATTACACAAAGGGGAGTAATAACTCAATGCGTCTTTATTACTGCACACGAATGCCCTGAAAAACCCGGCACACAAGTGGAGTGGGAAAAACTCGCGAAGTTAAAAAACACTTCACTAATTATTTATATGGGTGCATCGAGAATCGAAACTATCAGCAGGACACTGATTAAGTATGGAATGGATGCATCAACACCTGCAGCAGCTATTGAAAATGCAACTCTTCCGGTTCAACGAACATTAACCGCAAGGCTTGATGAAATTGCGGATAAGTTCAAAGCAGAGAATTTTCATGCACCGGTTATTATCATGGTTAGTCCTACAATCTCTCTGCGGAAAGAGATCTGCTGGTTTGAGAAAAAACCGCTATTCAATAAAAGAATTGTCATTGCCGGTTCATCCGAACAGAGGTCATATTATTACAATTTACTCTCAGAACTAGGTGCTGATATATTATACCTGCCCGTAATGAAAATAAAAATTAAAAATGAAAAATTTGATTTGCGCAATCTATTTAGAAAAAGTGATTTCGAATGGATACTTTTTACAAACGAATTGGCTGTCAAATACTTTTTTGATATAATAAAAAGAGAAAATCTGGATTCACGAATCTTCGGCAAAAAGAGAATTGCGACAATTGGCAACCGGACAGCTGAAATTTTAAATTCATTCAACCTGGTTGCGGATTTCAATTTATCTAAATTTGAAACCGATTCATTTCAAAATCAGTTCATCATACAGCAGCAAATTACAGGTAAAAAGATTTTAAGAATTCAAAATGACAGACCATTTGATAGAATACAACAACAACTTTTACGTTCAAATGTAACTGTTGAAGAACTTAGTGTCTATAATGTTTTTGAAAATGAATTAGAAGCGGATTTAATCACAAAACTAAATGAGAAAAATTCTGACGCATTTATTTTCAGCGATCCCTCAAGTATTGATTACCTGTTCAATGCTTTGGGAACGGGGAGGGCATCTGACATTTTATTAAAGAGTAAATCAATAATAGTTGATCCTGCTACACCGGAGACCTTACTAGAAGAAAAGTTTGATCAATTCCATATTTCTGCGCAATATATGGGTGGTAATTTGCAGGAATTTGTTACTAAACTAAATTAATTTTTAATTTGGAAATCAATAATTAAATTTAATCGAACATGGAAATTATATATGACCTTTTAAGATTCTTTCACGTTATTAGTTTTGTATTTATGTGCGTTCTTCTATTTAATCTTATTGTTGCCAACGAACGTGTGCTTATCGGGCTTTCTTTCAATTATGAGGCAGATAGACATTTAGAAAATATTATAAAAAGCGGATTTAATTGGTGTTATATATTTCAATCGGGAATATTTATTACAGGATTACTCTTATTGCTAAGCGGGAGTTTGGGAATTGAAGGGCTATGGACCGATTGGCTAGTGATCACGAAAACGGTAATTCTGATAGTATTGATGGGTGCTATAACATATGTTCAATTCGTATTGCAACCGAAAATCCAGTCTTTTCTCGCTGATCTTTCCACCGGTTCGGAGATTCCAGATAGTCTTATTTTAAGATTAAAACCATATCGGATTATCAGAAAGTGGCTGACTTCCTTCTATCTCTTTTTTATTATAACCGCAATAGTATTAGGCATACAGGTCTATGCAATATTTAATCCCGCACTAACAATTATTCTAATCAGCATAGCTGCTTTATTTTCTTTAATAGCAGATAAAATTCTTTTGCGTTTTGGCTGGATTTAAGTCTCAAAAGGTATCACATAGGTTTTAACTTCTTTTACCCCTTCTATATTCTTCAGAAGCTTTGAGAATTTATTTGTAAGTCTTTTTTCAACAGCAAGGGAAGACTCAACACTTACAAGCACCACGCCATTCTTACACTTCACATTAGCATCAGGAAATTTATCCACAATTATAGCATAAGCACGAGCAGCAATAAGCATATCTTTTAATTTTTTTTGAGACTCCGGTGAAGTCTGAAAGCACTTATACTTTGAAATATTGTAAAGCAATTCAACCGCACCATCCACTTGCATACAATCTACGTGTAGTACAATATCGTATAAGTAAGGAGTTCTTGTGTCTATTCCATACAGATACATGCTCCATTTTCTTCTGGATTCATCAAGGTCTTCCAGGAGTTTTCGTGCCTCCTCTTGAGAAACATTTTCACGTTTCATCACAACATTAATTCTGTACTCAAGATTCGCAGTTATTCTTACTTTAAATACATTTGATAATCCTGTAGTGAAAAAATGTCCAGCCATACCGTGGTATACAATATTATCTTTCTGAATATATTCCAAAAAAGCTTTACGTATAAATGCGATGTATTTCTTTTTTCCATGCTTAAGGTGATCCAGAAACGACGGAGCATTTTGCATCGCCTGGGTAAGAGCTACTTCCGGTATATTAAAATCTTTTGATGCCTTTAAAAGGACCTCCCGTGAGACACATTCGTAACCCAATTTTTCAGAGAGTTTTTCTGCAATCTCCATCCCCCTGCTGTAAGAACCTCTTGAAATTGTGATTATACCCAAAATGGACTCCTATTTAAAAGAAATTTGTTTAACAATTCTAACTCAAGCCCTTCTCAGGAAGCAGAAGCAGAGCTGTTGGAATAATTTTTTGCAGCTTCTAAAAGTTCTTTTAATTTTCTTTTTGCTACCGGAGTTGTATGAAAACAGGGTCGCTTTGCTACATCGCAAATAATTTCAACGGCACCATCTGCATTTATACAATCTATATGCAGAACAAGGTCATATAATTCAGTAATATTTGTATCCATTCCATACAAGTACATACTCCATTTTCTTCTTTCAATATCTATTTTATATAGTAGTTTTCTTGCCTCTTCTTCCGAAATTTTTTCTCTCTCCATCAGTACTTTTACTCTATAATCCATATTTGCTATTATTCTTACTTTTAGAATGTTCGGTATTTCTCTTGTAAAAAAATGACCCGCATATCCGTGATATACAACATTATCTTTTTGTATATGTTCTAAAAAAGCCTGGCGGATGAAAGCAACATATCTCTTTTTTCCGTCTTTAATATGATCAAAAATTGAGGGAGCATCCTGAATAGCATGCAAAAGTTCTGTTTCAGGTACATTAAAGTCTTTAGAAGCTTTTAACAAAATTTCCCTGGAAATACATTCATATCCTAATTTCTCTGCCACCTTTTCAGCTATTTCTACTCCCCTGCTGTATGAGCCTCTGGAAATTGTAATTATTCCCATTTCAACCTCCTTAATTTTGGAGTAACGGCATAATAGAAAAACATAATAGACATTTATATACTTATATAATTATTGAATTTTAATCAGTATGAAAATAAGTGCAGTAGTGTTTCCCGCTTATGACAGGAATTTTTTATACGATTAAAATCCTGCTCATTTAAAATAATGAAAATTCTGTTTATCGTTTATAAAATTCCATATATTATAAAAAATTATTCCTTGAACGTCAAAAAAAGTACCCCATCCTGATCAACTCGATTAACATTAGTCAATTTTTAACAACATTATGATTACAATCTTCTTAATATCTTTGTTATTTTTTTATTTATTAACAATGTTTTGATACAAGGAAAAATATAATATGAGCACTAATAACCTTAGCATCATTTTACTTCCTGTAGTCTATTCTGAAAATTATTTCAGTCAAATATCTCCTTATTCAATAAAGAAATTACACTTTAGCGAATGAGCTTTTTGAATTTTAAATTAGTATTCGGTATGAATGAGGATTAATAATAAGCAGGGGATTTCATTGAAGTCAAATAGTAAACTGAATACTCAAATATCATTTTTGCTTATAATCTTATTTGTTTTTTTTATTTTTTTAGTCCCATCAATCCCTGCCTCTGATTCTCAGGATACCACTTCTTCTTCAATACAAACTATGTGGTGGTATTATCCTCTGATTCTATTTGTTCTTTCATTTTTTTTAGGAGTGTTCGCTGTTTTAGCGGGTGTAGGAGGTGGCGTTCTATACGTGCCAATTGTAAGCGGCTTCTTACCTTTTCATCTTGATTTCGTGCGAGGTGCAGGATTAATAGTTGCACTTGCTGGTGCTCTTGCTGCAGGTCCGGGATTATTACGTGCCGGTATGGCAAATCTTAGATTAGCTATTCCAATGGCTTTAATTGCTTCTACCTGTGCTATCTTTGGAGCTATGATAGGTCTTGCATTGCCCACAAACATAGTTCAGACTCTGCTCGGGGCAACAATACTTGGAATTGTTGTGTTGATGCTTCGTGCAAAAAGATCTATATTTCCAAACGTTCCAAAACCTGATGCACTTTCCCAATCATTAAAAATTATGGGAGTGTATTACGAACCTACTCTTGATAAAAACATTAATTGGCAGATTCACAGAACTCCCATGGGATTAGCGCTATTTGTAATAATCGGAGTAATGGCTGGAATGTTCGGCTTAGGTGCCGGCTGGGCAAATGTTCCGGTTTTAAATCTTGTTATGGGAGCTCCGATAAAAATTTCCGTTGCAACCAGTAAATTTCTTTTATCAATAACCGATACTTCTGCTGCATGGATCTACCTGAACAACGGAGCTGTATTACCATTAATGGTAGTCCCTTCTGTTGTTGGAATTATGCTGGGATCATTCATAGGAGTTAGGATACTTGGATTTACTAAACCCACTATAATAAGAATTTTGGTAATTGCAGTTCTTACAATAGCCGGCGGTAAAGCATTTTTAAAAGGATTAGGGATTGGATAAAAAGTGGATTCGTTAAAACCAAAAGCATCCGAAGAACAAATACTTTACGCAAAAATTTTAAATGCAGGAATGCTTATTGGACTGACAGGTCTGGTATTTTCATTTATATTATATTCTACAGGAGTTCTCACCCCTTTAATACCTCTTGAAGAGGTAACTGCTCACTGGGAAACATCGGTACACGATTACCTAAGTGAAAGCGGAATTAGTGCCGGCTGGACCTGGCTTCAAAATTTGAGTTACGGTGATATGCTTAACTTCTTACCAATAGCATTCTTATCGTTACTAACAATCATTTGCTACTTAGCCATCTTACCAAAATTATTCAGAAAAAAAGATATACCTTATATCGTAATTTGTATTCTTGAAATAATTGTATTAGCGGTTGCTGCTTCAGGAATATTAGGTACCGGTGGTCACTAGAGATATCTGATTACATTTTACTTTTTAGACTATTGCAGTTCAAATAGTTTAAATTCATTTTTCCTCATTGTCCAATTTTTTCATTTCCTGAAGAATCCCAAGCGCACTGGTTCCGGTAGCTATTTTCATCAGCTTTTCCATTTTATTCTTATCTGATTCAAACTTCTTTTTCATACGTGTTTCATAAGCACTTTTCAGTACTTCCAGAAGTTTTTCCAATTCATAAGGTTTAGGTAAATATCCGAATGCACCAAGCTTTGTACATTCGGCTGCAGATTCGAAAGAGCCGTGACCGGTTAAGATAATTACTTCGAGATATTTATGTTCCTTTTTTAAAATTTCAAGCACCTGCTTTCCATCCAAGCCAGGCATTTTTAAATCGAGCAAAGCTACATCAAATTTTTGCGAGTGAGCAATTTTAATTGCTTCCTGTCCATCCTGTGCTGTTGTAACATCAAAGCCCCGCATTTTTAATCTTTGTGCAATCGAATCTAAAAATTTTACTTCATCATCAACTATTAAGAGTTTTATATTCTGTGCCATTACTATTTTCCTTCTATTTTTAAAAACTTATCCATTGCCAGTATCCGAAAATTGTCCAAAACCAAAGGACAATAAAATTTAGAACTAAAACGGCAGCGCCGTATTTCAGAAAATCCGTTAATCCAACAAGCTGTTCACCAGTAATTGGATCTTTAGCCATTGTAAATGCAATTGCATTATTTGGAGTTCCAATTATGAGCATATTTGCAAATGATGAAGCAAATGCCGTAGAAAATCCTATCATCCATGGATGTGTTGCAGAAATTGTTGCCATAGGTACCGTGATGGGTCCTATAGCTGCAACCGTTGCACCATCACTCATAAAATTTGTTGTAATACCAGTAAAAATACTTGCAGCCACAGCTAAACCTTCTCCAGCTTGCATAAAATCCGGAAGTATGCTGACAAAACTTTGTGCTAGGTATAATGCTGCGCCTGTCACTGCCAGACCTTTTCCGAATGCGCATGCACTAGCATATAGTGCAACTACTTCCCAATGAATTTTTGAAATGTCACGCCAGCTTATAATTCTAAATGCATTTAGTAATACAATTGCCAAAATTGCAGGTCCACCCATTCCGAAAATATCACTTCCTGTAATCCACAATACAATAAGTAGAACAAGAATTACTGCAGTTATGTATTCTTTTTTATTCATCGGACCAATTTTTTGTGAAGCTTGTTTTACAATCTTTGAAATATCAAGCTCGTCTACTTTTGTTTTTTTGTAAAGCGCCAGGTAAAAAAATAATCCAATGGTTAGCGCCATTACAGGAACAAAAGGCAAACCATATACAACCCACTCTCCAAATGATGGAGCATTGCCGTAATCTGTTAGGATACCAAGCATAACAGCGTTTCGTCCACCTGCTGCCGGTGATCCAGGACCACCTGCATTTGCAGCAAAGCTAAGTGATAAAACTAAAAGTACTGCCAGCTTATGATTTACTTTTTGCCCATTTGCCTGTCGTGCCGAAAGATAAACTATCATCAGCACAGGCATACTAAAAGCAACAAGTGCATGTTCTGAAAGAAAAGAACATGAAACCGCCATCAGGGGAAGAAAGATAAACAGGTATCGCTTTATTGTTTTTGATGATCCGAGCAACATCATTCCAATACGCCTATCGAAACCGGTTTTAGAAATTGCAGTTGCAATTACAAGCACACCAAAAATAAAAATTACAGCATCTTTAGCATAAGCAGCAGCTATGTCATCCGGTTTTAGTATACCGAAAAAGTACATCAGAACACCCACCAGTAGAGCAGTAATACCAATTGGCATTGCACCCGATGCCCAAAAGAGAGCCGCTACTACTAGTATACCCAACATCACTTTTGCTCTGAAACCTACTTCTTCAGTTGAGAGGGGTACTTTAACTTCCTTACCATTTTCATCAACAACTGATTTATCTAGCTTGTATTTTTGGCTGTAAAACTCGGCAATGTTCTCTCCTTCTTTTAATTTAGGATAGTCGGCGTATCCGCTGTTCAGGTCTGTTATCTGCCCGGTTTTTGAAAATGATAAAAGATTTTCCAGGTTATCAGGCAGAGGCATTAGAATAATTCCTAAAAACAATATTATTCCCAGCAAAATAAAACCAGGGCGTGAATTATGTGAGCCTTTTAACCAATTGCGAATGCTTGTTTTTTCTACAAATGGAATTTCGTGATGAGCCATAACCAGAGCTTTATTTGCCCTGGCATTATCAATCGTTTCTATAATCTTATCCAGTTCGCAGGGTTTTTGAAGATAGCAATATGCATCAAGTCTTCCAGCTTCCACAGCCGAATCGGTTGTGCCGTGTCCGGTTAACATTATAACTTGCAGCTCTGGACGGTATGCTTTTATTTCTTTTAAGACCTGCTCGCCATCCATATCAGGCATTTTTCTATCCAATATCACAACATCGATGTCAAGATCGGCTCTCACAACTTTTACAGCATCAATACCACTTGATAAAGCAATATTCTCATAGCCACGTAATTGCAGCCTGCTTGAGAGAGAAGTTCTGAATTTCTCTTCATCGTCAATTAACAGAACTTTAGACATAATTATTTCCCCATTACTTAGTTACATTTTTATAATCGTTTATTATGTTTTGCTCAACCTCATTGTACAAATCTGACAATCTTATTATTCCGACTATTTTAGATCCACTTTTAACCAAAAGTGATAATAATTGTAAAACTATGATTTGATGTATCGCTTCTGTAATTGAAGCATTTTCATCAATGCTTTCAGACGCAGGACTCATAGCTTCTTTAACTTTTATAGAACAAGCTCTTTTCAAAATGCTTGTTAAATCCTCATCCCACAATCTTAAATTATCCGCAATGGAAGAAATAAGAGCCGGACTAACTCCGACGCGTGTGAGTTTTTCAAAATCTATTATTTTATTGTATTTCGGTTCCAAAGCCTTTAAAAATGCAAGATGACCAATTTTTCCGATTATATTTTTATCGTCATCAACTACAAGTACAGCTCGGATAGGCTGCATTCCGGTGTTAAGTTTCTCTTGTGACTTGCGCATCTCGAGAGCAGCGTCCAATAAAGTAGAATTCTGGTGAACACTTGCGTAATTTTCCAATGGTATCATTAAATCCTTAACTTTTTTCTTTTCCATAATTCTTCTCTCTGGAAATAATTTTTAATTAGTTTCTGGGCAGTGATATTGTAAAAGTTGTTCCAATTCCTAAAATGCTATTAACTTCTATTTTACCGCCAAGATTTTTTATAATACCATAACTCACTGAAAGCCCGAGTCCTGTTCCTTTACCCACTTCTTTTGTAGTAAAAAAAGGTAGAAAAATTTTATCTAAATTTTCAGGATTGATACCTTTTCCCGTATCTGCAATTTCAACAACAACACATTGATTAGTTAGTGAAGTAGAAATTATTATTTTACCAGGCGGTGAAATTGCGTCAGCAGCATTATTAATTATGTTCAGAAAAACCTGCTTTAATTGATTTCCGTCTGTTAGTATCTCCGGCATTTCGCTGCAATATTTTTTTACTATTAGAATATTAGATACAAACATTTCGTGTCCTAGTAAATCATCTACTAATTCATTTAGCAGTTGGTGGACACTATTTCGTTTCAATTCAACATCACCTTTACGTACAAAGCTTAATAGTTTACCAGTAATATCACGGCAGCGAAACGTTGCTTCTCTTATATTTTGTAAGTGAGGATTAAAATCATCCAGAGTTGTGTTAGAAGAAAATTCAGGATTCATAAGATCTTTCATCAAGCCAACTTCACTCGCAATAATGGCTAACGGGTTATTAATTTCGTGAGCTATTCCAGCAGAAAGTTCACCTATTGATGCCAGTTTAGCAGCGTGTTCAAGTTGAGAATCTGCAATGTCTTTTTCCTTTTCGTACTGAACCAAGCGCTTTGTTCTGATGCTGATAATTACAATACTCAAAACTATCAGCAATGCAGAGAACGCCAAGATGTTAGTATTGAGCGAGAAAGGAATTAAAGGTTCATCCAAAGTTGCACCTTGAACAATAACTGCCCATTGTGCATTATTTAACCATGCATAGGCATAATAATCATCGCTGGTATTTATATCATCCATTATTCCGAGTATTGCAGTTAGCGGGGGCTGGAAGTTTGATTTTTTTAAAACAGTGCCAACGTTTGGAGTTACTACCTGATAAATCCCATCATTATTTACAACCGATATATTTACTTCATCCGGGTTTTCCTGAGAGCTTATAAATTCATAAAGTTTTTTGGGATCCAGTGTGGCTCTTAATACAACAAGCTGTTCATTTAATAATCGTTTAACCGCAATAGTAAAGTGAGGCTTATTTCTGAAACCTAAGTAGTTATCTGTAATAATAAATCTTGAATTCTGTGCTGATAAAGTAGTGAACCACTCTTCATGGCTGTAATCTCTATTTTCCAGACCGGTTAATGGTCCATCGTATGCGGTTTGTAAACCATTTGAATCAAAAAAACCAATATCAATAAAAGTATCACTATCACGCTTTAGTTTTTCTAAATAAGACTTTAACGCTTCGGATGAAGGTGGAATCGAAATCCTTGGATCATCAATTATGTTAATCAGATTAACAACTCGTTCGCGTAAAAAGAGGTCAAGGGTATTTGAAAGATTCTCTGCAATAGATTTCATGTGCAGAGCTCGGCTTTCGTTAAAAAGATTTTTATATTGAAACCCAAAAAAGAAAGTGAGAATAATAAGTGGTGCAACGTAGGTAATGAATAATCGAAAGAAATGTTTCCATCTTAAATCCCGGTAGTACTTTTCGCTTTTATAATTTTTTTTCGTTTTATTCATTTTTATTTTGATTAATTAAATAACTCTATTCACGTGGCTTTGAGATATTAATTAACGCCGTTCGAATATCAGATATAGCTTTAAAAATTATATAAATAACACTATTCCAGTTAACAATTAAAATTTTAGTAATTTGATTTTCCCATACTAGTTCAAAGTTATAATCATACCCATTATTGGCCATAATAAAGCGATAGTTAATCCTAATACTACTAATAAAATTATACTTGCAGGTATTCCGCATTTAAAGAATTCACCGGAAGTAAATTGTCTTGAATCATAAGCAATAGCATTTGGTGCTGCACCAACAAGCAATAAGAATGGCATTCCGGCAACTACCAGAGAAGAAAATAAAATTACTTCAGATGATACACCTAAATAAGGAGCAATAACTAATGCAACAGGTAACGTTATTGCAATTGCGGCAACGTTCATTATAAAATTTGTCATCAACAATACCAAGACAGAAATAGCCATAATAAAAATAAACCAGTGCGCATCCTGGAAAAACACTAACCATTTTATAGCCAGCCACTCTGCAGCTCCAGTTTCCCACAAACAGAAGCCAATGCTCATAGCACCGGCAAAAAGTAAAATAATATTCCACGGCAATGCTTCGAGATCATTAAGATCAAGTACCTTAAAAACGAAAAATAGAATTGTAGATACTAATATTATTGCAGTTTTGTTTATTGGCTGAAGAAAAGGAACAAATTGGATTAAAGACATTGTTACAATACAACCAATAATGATAACAAGAGCAAGAATCTCGGGTTTAGTTATTGATCCTAATTCAGAAGCAAGTTCTTTAGCTTTTTGCCTTAAACCAGGAATAACTTTCTTTTCAGGTTTGAAAAATATCATTATAAATCCCCATAGAATAAAAACCATAACCCAGCCAATGGGAAACATAAAATAACTCAATTCAAAAAAGGATACGGTTTTACCTGTAATATCTGTGAAAAAGCTAAGTGCTACAGCGCCACGTGCTGCACCCAATAAAGTTACAATACTTCCGGCACCCGCTACATAAGCCATCCCAATAAATAATCCTTTACCAAATTTAGTTTGCTTATCACCTTCACCGTAAAGATTATAAATGGCTAAAAGCAGCGGATAAATCGTCGCAGCAACTGCAGTGTGCGCCATAAAATGTGTTAAAACAGCAGTAACTAAAAAACAACCGAGGTATATCATACTTGTCTTTTCACCAACAATTGTTAACATTTTATATGCAAGTCGTTTTGTTAAACCGGTTTTAGTAAAGACCAAGCCAATCATAATTGATGCAAAGATGAACATTACTGAAGGATCCATAAAATCATTGAATGCAGATTTTGCAGGTCTGATTAAGAAGAGAACTTGCAGTACACCAATCGCAAGACTAGTAATTCCGATTGGTACAACTTCGAACAGCCACCAGGTGCCGGCTAAAAGAAACACAGCTAAAGCACCTTTTCCCTCACGTGATAGAGCAAAATGTTTTCCAGCGGGATCCACTGCATCTGGCAGGGGCGGAGCATAGTATACCACTGCAAAAAGTATTACCCCAACGAACATAAAGAATATTCGCTTCCAGTCAACCTTACCGTCAGAAGACTCGTTATTCAAAACGTCTCCCCTTTATTATTACTAATTAGTTATAATCAGAAATGGTCAACAGTACAAATCTGATTTTATCTTAATTACTTGTCCGAACAAGATCCAATTCTACTTGCAATTTCTCTAAACACATCCGTTAGTCTTAGTATACCGACAATATCTTTATCTCTTGTAACAAGAAGAGATTGATGCCGCCCAAGAATTAATTGATGTATAGCTACTTCTAATGAAGTATCCTCTTTTACAAATTCACCCTCTGTGGGTGTATACATAATTGTTTTTACAATTATTTGAGATGCTTTTTTACATATATCATCTAAAGATTTTTCCCAAAGCTGATGTTCTTTAAGCATAGATTTCATATAGTCTTTTGTAAATCCAAATCGTGATAATGATTTTCGATCATTAAATTTTAAGTACTTCGGTTCTAACGAACGTATTACATCTAACTGGCTTAGCTTTCCAACTATTCTATCGTTTTTATCCGAGACAAGAATTGCCCTGTGTTTATCTCTTGTTTGATCAAAATCTTCCTGTGCTTTCTTAAGAGCTTTAACAGCTTCGCCTAATGTTGCATCTTCCGAAACTGTTGCATATCTCGAAAGAGGAACCATTAAATCTTTTACTGTTAGTTTTTCCACGTTATATCTCCTTCTAATAAAAAAATCTTAGCTACATTTAAACTTAAAAACTGCAAGATATCAATTACTACCAGCCTCTCTTCCTTAAAATACTATCTACTTCTGCCTTCCGAATTCTTTCTTTTTGATCTTCTACAATTTTATATGCCTTCCCTATCAGTTCAACTAAATTATCAGTGTCAACCGGTTTCATAATATAATCGTAAGCTCCAACTTTCATACCTTCTATTGCAGTTTCTACGGTTGCGTTTCCCGTAAGCATGATAACCTGAGGCAGGGATTTTATATTTTTGATTTGCCTCAAAGTTTCTATTCCATCAATACCAGGCATCTTTACATCAAGAAAGATTACATCAAAATCCTGTTCCTTAACTAATTTTATTGCATCGTTACCGTTCAATGCGGATGTTACATCAAATTCTCGTAACTGAAGTCGTTCAGCTAAGCATTCTACAAAATCTTTTTCATCGTCAACGAGTAAAATCCTTATTTTCATATTTAATACTCCGCTATTACTTTATTTTGATTTTTTTTTCTTTTTATCTGTCAATTCTTGTTCTTCTTCACTATCTCTTATTTCTTTTGCAGTATCAAATTCACCTGCCTCAGCAAAGGTAGCTGCCATCATACTGCTTTCAAATTTATTTTTATATGCTTTTTTAATCTTTTTCATCAGCGTATCAATTTCAACAGGCTTTTCAAGGTATTCAAAAGCACCTAATTTCCGTGCTTCTTCTTCATCCTTTTCAGAACCATGACCTGTTAACATTATTACTTGAACTTTAGGATATGCTTTTCTTATTTTTTTAAGGACTTCCATTCCATCCATTCCCGGCATTTTAAGGTCGAGAACTACAACATCGGGTATGTCATCTTCCATTTTTTTTAACGCCTGTTCTCCATCGAGTGCAACTTCTGATTCATGCTCTCTCATTTTAATTCTTTCAGATAAGGTTTCTACGAATTCTTGTTCGTCGTCTACCAAAAGGATTTTTATTTTTTCCATTTTAGCTCTCCCTTGATTTTACAGTGTTAATCCATTCTGCAATTTGCATATCATTCTATTTAACTTAATTATTCTCATTAGTCAAATAATAAAGTATCATAAAAATATTATTTTTCAAGCGGTAACTTTAGTTTTATGTTCAACTTTAATTTATCATATTCAATAACTGCACCTGAATATTTACCAATTTCATTTACGATAGTTAATTCATTGGATACAGTTTCATTAAATAAATCAGAACTGTCAGTAAATTCACCTTCAGCAAAGATATTAATTAAACATTCTGTTTTATTATTTACAGGATTGATAAATACTTTTCCGCCGGCTTTCAAATTCTTTAAAAAATATTCTAAGCAATTAAATAAAGCCATCTGCAGATAAAAGGGATTTGTAATAACTTTTACTGATTGTCCTGAAGGTTGTGTATGAAGTTCAATATTTTTTATTCTTCCAAACCTTTCGGTTAGATAAATTAAATGTTCGATAAGTTCGTTAAGATCTATTTCGGTGGAACTAACATCAGGCAGATGCGCAAACTTGTTCAATTGGTTAATTAATTTAACACCGCGCTTTTCCTGGTTTTGAATTTTTTGAATTGAAGCTTCAAATTTTTCTTTCCGAGGAAATGTTTCAGCAGATGTTATTGACAAAATATCTGATAACAGACCTGAAATTTCTCTTATGCTGGCAAGTACGTTATTTACCTCGTGTGTAACACCTGCAGTAATTTTTCCTATGAATGCAATTTCTTTTTCGTTCATTTCATAAACCTGCTAAAAAAAATCTGTATTATTAATCTTCTAGTGCTTCCTGAATTTTTGTTACTAAAACATCAAAGTCACACGGTTTCATTATATAGTCAAATGCGCCTAGGTTCATTCCCTCCAGGGTCATCTCCTTCGATCCATATCCTGTAAGCAGAATGATTGGAATGTTGAGTTTAAATGAATTTATTTTTTTTAGTATTTCAAGTCCGCTCATACCTGGCATCATTAAATCTAAGAGTACAATATTCGGTGGATCAGATTCTATTATCCTGAGAGCTGTTTCGCCATCTAAAGCGGTTTGGGCTTTGATTCCCCTAAATTCCAATCTTTCTGCAATGACAGCTGCTAGTTCTTCCTCATCATCAACTATGAGCACACTGATATCGTTCATCTTAAACCTCCAACATTTTCTTACGAAATTTTGGTAAGAAAATCATAAACGTTGAACCTTTTCCTAACTGGCTTTCCACTTTAATACTTCCACCCATTTTTTTAATTATTCCATATGTAATCGGAAGACCTAAACCTGTACCATATCCTTTTTTTGTAGTGAAGAAAGGTTCAAAAATATTTTCCAAGTCTTTTTCGGACATACCGCAACCATCATCCTTAATATACACTCCAACTTTTTCATCATCTTCATCCTTAGTTTGAATGAGTATATTGCCATTATCTTCTACAGCTGCAAATGCATTAGATAGAATATTAAGGAAAACCTGCTGCAATTGCCCACGATCAGATGAAATCCGTTCAAGATTATCATCAAGTTTTAAATCAATATTAATGTTTCTATGCAACGCTTCTTTTTCTAAAAAGCTAATTACTTCTTTTAGAACATCATTTAGATCCAGATCCTCATATTCAATTTCCATTCGCCGTGCAAATCCAAGAAGGCGGTGTGTAATCGTACTACAACGGTCTGTAGATTTTAAAATCGAATCGGTTAATTCTATAAATTTTGGTTTTTCTTTGAAATCAGAACCGCTGGTAATCAGATCTTTCATGAAACCAGCTTTCTGGCTAATGATTGCCAGAGGGTTATTTATTTCATGTGCTACACCGGCTGCAAGTCTTCCAATTGAAGATAACTTTTGGGAATGCTCTAATTCCCTGAAAGCGAGTTCGCGTTTCTCATCGGCTTCTTTTATATGACTTACCTGCACATCTGTTAGCTTATAAACCAGTAGTATTATCAACAAAACACTTGCCGTATAAATAAAAAATATTTCTGTTCTAAATGTGAACCACGTTTTTAGAATTAAGGAACTGGGTTTAGCTACAACAAGTGTAAAATCAGGTTCGAAAAAGTAAGAGTAAGCCACAAAAATTTCACGACCTTCTCTATCTTCAATTTCTGAAACATAAGTTCCGTGACCACCTAATGGTACAGGCAATGAGCAAGTTTCTAGTATCCTGCCGTAAAATCTAGAATTAGTCTGCAGTATTCCCTTACTGTTAATTAAAAAAGCATCACATTCTGGCTCTAATTCCATCATGGCTAATAATGCATCAAATTTTTTTGTGTCTATTGTTGAACGTAATATCCAGCTTTGTCCATCCCCAGACAAATTGTATGTAGCAATAGAAATATGAGGAAATTTTCGATAGCCGAGGAACACATCACTAATGTGTGCCCCTTTAATTAGTACTTCCTGAAACCATGTTTGCTGTGAATAATTTTTACCAGGGAATGAATACGGTCCAGCATAGTTTACTAAATTGCCATCACTATCCAATAAAGCTAGATCAACAAATCCTTCAAATTCTTTTTTAAGCACACCAAGTATGCGGTTCATAACTTTTTCGTCCGACAATTCAGCATAGGAATATGCTGAGGTAATAAACCTTACTGTAGATAGTCTTTCTTCTAAAAAAAGTTCGAATGATCTTTTTGTTTTGTTAGTAAGTACATTTAATGGATTAATAATTTCGTCTCTCAGGTTCTTTTGATACTGATAGTAGTTGATGGTTGCCATTAATGAAAGAGGTATAACCGTAACGAGTATCATTAGAATGATGATGTTTCTTCGGAGGGCTTTATATCTTTCCGGGGATGTTCCTTCTTCTGGAATTCTTAAAATATATTTAGTTACAAACTCCCGGATTTTTTTTGTTTTCATACTTACTTTACAACATTAAATAAAAAATCTCCAATCTTGATACCCGTCCGTAATACAGCGGGTATCTTCCTTACAATTTAATAAATATCGAAAGAAAAAGTGCATTACTGAATATAGCTGCTTTTTTATTCCTATCATTCATTTTTAAATAAACTAATGCAAGTGTTCTGTAAAACATGTGTGCAAGTTTCGAAAAAGGTGCATACCATAATAAACAGAACAACAAAA
>WOR8_10001143_pt1 | contig 27251 bp, 20 predicted proteins | sample DeeMarSeWOR38_10_FD_19890 | JGI IMG/M metagenome (IMG submission 19890) | reverse complement strand
CCACCGGAACAGGCAAAACGACTTTCCTGAAAAACCTGCTTTTAAGGCTTCAGGGAAACAATATTTTCTACTGTATCCTGGACTGGCACAACGAATACAGGAATATTGCTACAGATGCCATCGGGAGGCTCCGGAACGATACGGTGGTACTGAACCCGTTTCTCGGCTCGCTATCAATAAACCCTCTTGAACTTTTTGAGACCAAAACCCAAAGGCATATCCAGGTCTGGGAGCGCATCGAGAACTTCATTTCCCTCATGAAGCAGATGTTCATCATTGGCGAGATTCAGGAGGCAAGGCTCAGGCAGTCACTTGCAACACTTTACACAGGCACGAACACTCCGAACCGAAAGGAAGATGAAAACGCTTACGATGAAACTGGACAAATTCACGAAGGACTTTTACGGCCAGATGTTCAACCGCAGGAAATCCACGCTCTCTTTCTCGCAGCTCAGAAGAATGAACGTAATAATTGAGCTGGGGCAGCTACCAACCGAGGTCAGGATGTTCTTTGCCTGCATATTCCTGATTCTTTGGTGGGACTACCTGAAGACAAGCGAGCCGGCCCCGAACGTTCTGGTCCTCGATGATTTCTACCGGTATGCCAACCTTGAGGTCATAAGGGAGATGCTCTCCAGACGAGGGATAGCCTATGACGAGCTCCTGGACTCCCTGAGGTCAGAGCTGGAGAAAAGCAACACCAGAGTTGTTGTATGCCTGGACGAGGTTGACCAGCTTGAAGAAACGGAACTGATATATGACCTGACAAGGACCAGGTGGGGAGGGGGCAGGATACAGGTCATCGGGATATCAAACAACCCTCTTGTTTTCAAGGACCTGGATCCAAGAACAAAAAGCTCGCTGTATCCATTAATTGAAATCCCATTTGCAAAGTATACAAAAGACGAGATGAGGGAAATAATAAATGCCCGTGTCAGGGAAGCCTTCCGGGAAAACTCAGTGGACAGAGAGGCTGTTGAATATCTCGCAGATTTCACAGCCGAGAAGAAGGGCGATGTAAGGGTGGCAAGGGAGACCTTAATCAGAGCTGGCGAGCTTGCCAACAAAATCGAGGGCAAAAGAGTGCATATCGCCCACGTAAAAGAAATTCTTAACAAGACAAGGCATGCCAAAGCGATAAGCGTGATAAACGGGTTATCCAACCACGAAAAATTCATCCTGAAACTGATACCGAAAGATGGAACTTTTTACCCAAATTTATATCGTCTATACAAATCAACTGACGGCAATCTAGGCGACAGGAGACTGAGAAACTACGTGGAAAGGTTTTCCAGGCTGAATCTGATAAGCATGGAAAGAAAAGGGGCAGACAGCAGCTACTTCATCACCCTGAATATGCCAAAAGATTTTTTGTTTGAGATATCGTAAATTTTGTATGAAATTTTATATAAAAGAAGTTTATCAAAGTAAAAATTTTCATAAGCCTATAAAGCAAGTTTTTTTATGTTATATTATCTAAAACAGAATCCTACCCTCTTGCCCAACCCAACCATTTATTGATATCCTCCAGGTTTGGTGGCTTACAGCCTTGCGTGATTGTTATATAATTGTATTCGTTGACAAGTTTAGGGAGACTAGAAGAAGAGCGACCCAACTTCTTTGGTATATCATTCTCTGCAATACTATGCATCTCTGCATCAGTGATGACCTCTTGTAATTCATTTTTTACCCATTGAAGATATTTTATGTAAGATTTTTGGGAACCATCATAATCAAGACGATTTCTTATAGAATCATCCCAGGGTGGAAAGGCCTGGTCTCGAAGTGCAAACAAAATTTTTGCTGCACCTGTGGGACCAAATTTAACTGATTCACTTTTTCCGTTACGTTGACGAATTGATGCCTGCATGTCACGTAAATTCACATACAAGGTTCCTGCGTTGACGAAATCATTATCCGTGAAAATAAGCAAACTAGTCCCTATAGTAGGAAGCTTAGAGAAATTCTTCTGCCCCCAGATTCTGAGTTGCTCTGATGCCTTTTCATGGAAATTTATGGAAAACTGTCGGCAACCCCATGAATTTAACCATACTAGCAATGCTTTACGATGCCGGGGATTTAAAATATCAAAGTTGGGCTTTGTTTCTCTAAGAAAACGTTCATAGGTTGTGTCAAAATCGGAGAATTCTCTGTATATATGACATGCATAAGCTAGCTCGAAAAGTTTCATGGTAATCTATCTTTTATTTTTATTTTGGGTAAATCCTTATATTCAATCTTACTCTATTACTTTAACTCTATTTTTAAAAATATTTAAACCTGGATCAATTGTGTCAGAAAAAAACAGCAATTATTACTTCATCACCCTAAATACGCTAAAATCCTATTTAAAGGATTGATTAAATTTCACTTTTCAACATATTTTTACTGTTTTTGTATCACTTCCTAACTTAATCTCTTTAAAAATACCAGGATCATAAATCCAAGCTGCTTTTGCCACAGCCTCAACATTCCCAATGTCTTTAGGCTTCTTAATTGTTAGGGCTACTCTTAAATCATTTTTAATACCGTTTTCTTTAAAATACCATTCAGGTTTAGAGGTTGATCCACCACTGAAATCAATATTTACCTTTTTTAAATTTCCAAGTTTAAACTCCCATGGATTAAGTTCGATATCTAATAGTTTTTTTACAACCTTACCAATTATTGGAATAAACTCAAATGTTTCGTTTATACCCACTTTTATTTTTCCTCCTATTATGTACTTTTCTTCTATCACATCCTTTGGAAATCCGTCAATTGCTACGACATTTCTTTCTGCCATTAAGGTTATGTGAAATCTCAGCTCTTTTATTCTTCCTTTTGGAAGGATAATGTTCATGCCAAGCACTGATTTAAAATAGTCATGTTTCTCATCAGAGCCAATTTTTTCTGTTATTGCCTCTTCTGCAACTTCTATCCGAATGCTTCTGATCAATTTCATTAATTGTTCTTCTTTAGATAAAGTTCTATGTCCTACTCGTTTTTCCTCTCCCTTTGGAATTTCAATTTCAATATCTCCCTTAATTGCAAGATTATCTTCTTCAGATCGAATCAAGGATGAAATTTCTCCGGAAGGGTTCCATTTTTCATCAAGAATAAATTTTGGTTCAAGTTGAACAAATTTTTTATTCATTTTACATTTCCTCCTTTTTAATCACATTTTACCCTATTAAGCTAATATCTTACCACTAATGTAAAATAAAGCTCTAATTTTGATTAATAACAACATTTACTATATTAGTTTAACTCTGAATTTGAAAAAATTAACCTATATCTGCCATATAAATTGACAGTGGTTATTAAATTACATTAAATAATTTAAAAGGCATTTTGTTTGAGAACTCTTAAGAAAAATAATCAATTACCTTTCAATTTTCTAAGTGTTTTAATTTTACCCACGCTTTCAACACGAAGAAGTTCGCTCATCTTTGTCCTGAAATTGACTTGAGCTTTGGAACCCTCACCTTTCAAATGCGGGATTTCTCTTGATAATTTTACTATCTCGCCCAAGTAATAGTGTTTATGCGTACCTTCTAAATCTTGTCCCCGTTTTTCAGCTCTTTCAACTAAGTTAGGGAAACCTTCATAAGTTATCCTTCTTGGCACGTGAGATTCTGTATATTTTACCTCTGCGATATGAGTTATTGCACTCCTTTTTTTCTTACCTCTGTGCGTTCTTAGAAAAGCTATATACCTGGCATCTGGAGTTGAATTTCCTTGCACTGCAATCCCCTTTTTCTTCGCAAGTTCCCAATACGCCGGCTCTGTGTATACAACTAAGACTTCTACAATATCCTTTATTTTTTGCTCTTTAATGACTTTTTTAGCATACATTGCATCACCTATATATTTTTTAAAAAGCTTAACAGTTTCTCTATTTGGACATTCTTCAGTAAGGTTTACCAAATTCTCCCATGAAAAAAAGAAAAATTCTCTCTCCGTTAGCCCAAGTCTCTTCATCAACCTTTGAATTATATCAGGTTTTATTGGCTGTTTGTTAACATAAACAAGTCTGAAATTACCATCATATTCCCCCCTTTTTTTCTCTAGAATTTTTTTGTATTTTAGTAACTGATCGAATATCTTTTCCTCGTTTTTGTAAAGCTTTGATTCAATGAAAACTATAAATCTGTCATATATTGTAAGTTGTAAATCAATTCTGCTTTTACCGCCATCATAAGACACTTGGGTTTCAATATCAACCTCTTTTAATTCTCTTGGTCTAAGTTCTATATCAATTATTTTTAGAAATTTATCAAGTATTTTCTTATTATTCTTCAATATAAATCCGAAATTTGCAGATATTTGGTCCTCTTCCTTACTAAACTTGTTTACGAGTTCAAATATATTATCAACAAGCATTGCATCACTTGTATCTTATTTTACTACTTTTAATTTTTTCATTTCTCTTTTACCCTTTTAGCGGCTCTCTTTTTAAGGTCCTTAATTCTTTTCTCCCAATCTGAAATAACTTTTAGCACGTATGTTTTCTCAACCGCCTTGCCCATATGCCAACATGCCAGATGGAATGCCTGCTGTGCCATCAAGGAATGTACATGTCCCTCGGATAGCTTCATTTTTGGTGATTTTTGTGTTTTCATTTTCTTCACTAAATATATCTTAGAATCTAATCCTTAAAAACCTGATATTCTACTGATTTGCAACCTGCAATCCGCTCTCTGTTCCCGTTTTTTTAGGTTCCTCACCAAATCTATCCGGTGGTTTTTTGGAGGATAAGGAATACGTCCTGAAGTGTGAATGCGGAGCGAAATACCTTTATCAGGGAAAAAAGGAGGATCTGGAAAAATTCCTGAATTCGCCGATCTGGATGTGTGATTTGGGAAGGCATGTAGAGCTGGGAAATAAAAGAAACTATCTAGATATCATTGAGGAACGTGAGCAGCTAAGTAGAAAGGCTGAGATCGAGCCGAAAAAGGAAAACGAATACACGGTCCCGGAATTGCAGAAGGAATTTGGCACGGGGCTGGTGCACATCGGTTTCGGCGTCTTCAAGGACCCCAAGGGGAACGTCTGGGATTACAGGCTCGGTGAGAAAGGGGAAAGGCTTTACTCAAAAACAGGTTGATTTAGCCCGATATGAATTTAATCTCACTGAACCAAAAGGGTTAATTAGTCATTCCCGCATTGGTAAAGGAGGGTAGAAACATGGATATCAAGGTTATGATGGATCCGGATAAATATGGTTACACGGAATGCCCGCATTGCCACGGTTACGGCTCCTCCCTCAAGGATCCTGAGGGAGTTAACAGATGCACAAGTTGTGACGGAACGGGTCTGGTAAAAATAGGATAGGAAAGAGATTATTTTTAAGAATTTTAGCCCCGGTCCACGCTTAGCACCCTCACACATTTCTAAAGGAGGTCAGGAATCTAAAGATTGGACCGGTCTAGCCTGATTATAATTCTATAACTGTTAATATAAAAGATTTAGCAATCTTTCGATTACTGGAATAACATCTAAAAACCGTAAGAACAATGAACTATAAGATACTCTGGCTCTTGATATTTCTATTGTAAAAAATACCCAATCACTCTCACGATGGGTTTCATCAATTGCATAAACTCCAATAGTAAAATTGGAAGGATAATACCAAGTGTGATAAACTTTCACCTCCTCACCACTAGGTACCTCCTTTACATAATCACCCGTTCCGTCTTCCCAAAGAATATCATAGGATATATAATCGCTATCCGGATCAGTTGTAACAATTGAAAACTCACACGAACGACCAGGTCTGCTCTTTGTCGGACCTTTTATTGTTGGTTTATCTGGTGGTATACCAATATATGCAGTACATCTATCAGTGTCACTAACTCCTCTGCTATCTGTTACTGTGACATTTACTTGATAAATACCAGATTTATCATATGCATTACTAGGGCTTATTTCAGTTGATGTTTTACCATCGCCAAACTCCCAAAACCATGAAAGAGATGAAGAGGGTTTATTAGTAGCATATGCTGAAAAATGTATACTTTCACCAGGACATGCCTGATATGAGGATTTAACACAGACAATCGTATGATTAAAATAAGGAGTTGCACGAGGATAGTAGTCGTACTGGTTTACCTCTGTACCTCTAATGATGTAATAATTTGGATATCCTGGCCAGTCATCCCAATAGTTACCCTCCGAATCGTCATCCCAGATACCCCAACGGGAAAAATCTGTATATGCGTTTCCCCCCCAGTTTAAATCAAAATCGTTATGATGAAAGATTCCACCACAACGGTGTTTGAATACACCACCACCCTTGTGATAATAATTGCGGTATTCTCTACCGTTACCTCCTATAACATTCCATTTCACAATATTATTTGAATCCCTACAACCATCAAATATACCCATATAATCATTATGCACAATGATATTGTCAGAAATAATGTTATCTCTATATTCATTATAATTATCAATAAAAATTCCATATTTATTAAAAAGTATTTTGTTGTTAATTATAGTAGTATTATTTGAGGCTATCCAGATTCCTTCATAACCGTTTATTATTGTAAAACCAGAAATAAAAGTATTATCCGCACCATATATACAAATTGTATAAGACTTATTATTTATTCTATTAATAATAGTAGTATTTCGGTTTTCACCTATAAGATTGATAGCTTTATTCACTCTGATGTTTTCATAATAAGGGGAACTATCATCATAGACAAAAACTGTATCACCAGGACTTGCATTATCAATTGCTGATTGGATTGTGCTATAATTTCCAGGTTCAACTCCTCCGACATATAAAATTGTTCCACTTTTATTTATTGATAAAGGTTTGTTCACCAAAATAACTCCAGATGACGGAATAACACTAAATCCTACAAACAAAACAATTGTCACAATAGTCAAGAACCAATTTAATCTGCTCACTTTCACGCCCTCAAATAAATCGATAAAACCATATATAAATCTTTCTAATATAATTGTGATAAATAACAATTGTTAATATTTACATTTGTACTTTAAAATTAAAATTTTTAGAAAAGGTTATAATCAACGTAATAATTCAAAACCAGAAATGGGGGAAAGATAAAAGATGGTTAATAAAATTTGTTTTTGGAAAAAAATTTATTCTATCATGATAATTTTCGTGGGTATTTTAGCGATTGTAGTCCTGTTTTCTTTTTCTGTAAAAGCAGACAGCTCAAATGAAATCGTACTCAATTTTTCATTCACTGAACCTAGTATAACACAATGGAGCTTGCAAAACTCCACCTTTCATAATGTAACAATGAATAATACTGGTACAACTAGTGGTATCGGATTACCTATGTTACCTATGAAACAATTACGTATTCTACTTCCTCAAAAAGGAATTATTCAATCGATAAATGTTAATCATAGCAGTAATATATCCTTGGGTTATGGATATAATGTGACTCCTGATGGTTTATTAACAAATTTTTCAGAAGAACAGCAGAATCCATACAATGATACGCTTTTTAATTCAAGCAAGCCTTATCCTATACAGTTAATTAAAAATCTTGGTATAGGTTACTATCATGGTTATAAAATTTTTATGTGTAATATTTATCCTGTTTATTACATAAATGATACAGGTGAAGTCTATTATTATCATTATATGAATTTGACTATTACAACCAATAATTCCGGAAATATTAGTAGGTTTTTTAGAGGGCTTGAACAAGATGAAATTTTGATGAAGGAATTAGTTGATGATTATAGTATGAATTATACGTATAATTCTACAATGCCTCCTCCTAACAATTCAACAATTGTAAAACAGGGTCAGGAGTATGATTTTGTGATTATTACAGATGAAAGTTTTGTAAATGCAAATTCTTTGGATTATGGTAGGGCATGGTCCACGTTTCAGGATTTAGCAATATATAAAAATGATTATACGGATTTTAAGACAAAAATAGTAACTATTCAAGAAATTTTGAATGATCCTGCATATTATAATACTGGTGAATGGGGTGATGGTGATGATGAGATTTTTAATGATCCGCAATGTCGTATAAGAAATTTTATAAAACATGCCTACTGGGAGGAGAACGTTAAATATTTTTTACTTGGTGGAGATGTAGATATAATTCCTGCAAGAATATTTTCATGCATTTGTCCGACAGTTGATCAAGAATCTCCAATGGAGATTTATTCTGATTTATATTATGCCTGTTTATATGGTTCTTTTAACGAGGATAAGGATGAATATTGGGGTGAACCTTTTGATGGTGCTATTAGTGGTGATTGGGAGGATCCACCAAACCGTTTTGATGTAAATGGTAATAATAATTACTTTGTTAATAATAATTATTATGCTGAAGTAGATATAATGCAATATGAGGAGGAATTTGAGGTTGGATTGTTCACATTACCTTTAGATTTAAGTGAATGTGAAGATGTTACGTTAAAATTTGAATCCAATTATAAAACAAAAAACAATGCTCCTGATTCTGCTGAAATAAGAGTGTATTCAATGAATTCAGGAGCAATCTCTTTAGAAATAACATATGATGATATTATTGAATCTGGAGAAGCAACTATAACACAGGATATTATTGTTGACTTCGAAAACAATGAAGAGGTTTATGTAGAATTTTACTATTACGGTTCTTTTGATTATTATGGATCGCGTATGTATGAATATTCATGGAATATAGATAATATACTGATATATGAGAAAGGAGATCCCACGAATATTTTTCTTAAAGAAAATTTCGATAAATCATGGGTTGATAATAATGGTGATTTAGTACCATCTGATGGTTGGAGCCAGAAGATGTATAGTGAAGCAGAAGGTAAGTGGACGAAGGAACATTACAGAGATGATGTAGATCTCGTCGGTGAAGTATATGTAGGAAGAGCTCCTGTTGGAAGTATAGAAGAAGTATCGAATTTTGTTTCTAAAACTATAGAGTATGAAATAATTAAGAATAATAATGTTGATTTTCTAAAAAAGTTGTTACTTGTTGGAGGAAGAATGCATTATGATGAGTGGGGTAAAGAAGAAATTGACAAGGTATATTTAAAAATTCCTGGTGGTTTATATAGAGAAATGAAAAAGTTATATGATGAAAAAAATGATGGAAAAACAACCTATTATAAAACTTATGGAAAGGATGGTCTGATTAACGCCCTAAATCGATTTCATCTTATATATAATATGGATCATGGATCATGGAGAAGAATTGCTGATCACTATTATCCGCTGGAGCAAGATGATATTATGATATGGTTTATAAGGTTTAATAGATTTCATGCTAATATTCTTTCAAATGAATTCCCTTTTTTTTGGTATAGTGGTTCATGTTCAGTTGGTAAATATCAAGAGGAAGATTGTCTGGCTGAACATTTGACAGTAAAATCAAAGAATGGCGCGTTTGCTGTTATAATGAATACCAATTCAAGTTTTTTATATAATTATATTGGTGAAGATAAAGAGTTGTTGGAAGAATTGTTTTTTAAATTAATGTGCAGACAAGATAATCCAATACGTGAAATAGGGGGTGCATTACAGGTATCCAAAGATGAAGCTGAACCAACAATAAGAGATATAAAATATAATTGGGAATTAAGAGTAGTTGTTTATACATCGACTCTTTTTGGTGATCCATCAGTAAAAATAAAACGTCCGAAGTATAATAATGAACCAGATGCACCTGAGAATATAAACTATGAAAAAAACTCTGATGGATCTTATATATTTAATGTAAATACTACAGATCCCGAAAATGATGAAATTCAATATATTTTTAAAGTAAATAATATAACATTACCTAAATGGACAGGTTATTATAATTCAGGTAATTTCTCAGATAAGAAATTGTATCTTTTACCAGGGGTAAATGAGATCATGGTTAGGGCTAGAGATATTTATGGAGCGTGTAGTAACTGGTCCATTGTAAAAGAAATAGAAGTTCCTTTTAATTCCAATATACAAACAGATAATTCACTTGTTGTTCTGGGGAATGAGATTCAGTTTAGTGGATTAGCTTCAGGGGGTAGTGATCCTTATACTTTGTGGTATTATAATTTCGGTGATGATAATTACAGCGAGTTGCAGAATCCCTCACATACATATGGAGCTCTTGGTACCTATAATGTGACATTGAACGTTACAGATTCTCAGAATATCTCTTCAAATACCAGTAAAGAAATCAATGTTGTTCTTCTCAATGCAGCTTTTGAGAGTTCACCAGGTATAGCTGTATTTAGTCCAGAGGAAACATTTTATTTCAATGATAAATCAAAAGGTTATTACGGTATTGTTAACTGGTCTTGGGATTTTGGTGATGGAAACACATCATACCAGAGGAATACCAGCCATGTGTATTCATATGGAGGTGCATATAATGTTTCCCTAACTATAACGGATGCCGAATCAAATAGTGATACTTTTTACCAGATGATTTATATCGATTCGGTTTCTCCTTCGATAGAATCTGTTTTCAGTGATTTTGAGATTGTCGGTTATGGTTCTAATGTTACAATTTCTGTTAACACTTCAGATAATTTATGTGGTATAGAGGTTGTTAAAGTCAACATCACTTACCCTGATAGTTCCTATGTTAATTACACTTTGAATAACATTGGTGGTAGTATTTATGAGTATGTTTTTTCTGATTGCTATCAGCTTGGTGAGTATAGTTATATTGTTTGGGTGGTTGACCAGGTGGGTAATGGTGATTGCGCTTCTGAGGATACTTTTGTTGTTTCACGTAGTTTTGGCTATAATCAGGTTGGGGTTTCTAATCAGAGTATTTGGGGTACTATAACCGGTTCTGTTTTTAGTGTGAATGAGAAAGGTGTAGCTGATAATATCAGTGTTTATTTGGATCCTGGTAATACCAGTTCTGATTACCATTATGCTTGTATGATTTATCATCATAATGGTTCAGAATTAGTGGGTATTTCTGAGGAAAAAAACATTTCTTGTGATAAAGGTTGGCAGACGTTTAATTTTTCTGTTCCTAAACCTGTTTTGTTGAATGATACTGATTATGTTATTGGTTGTTGGTCTAATAAATCGGTTAGAATGTATTATGATGATGGAGATGGAATTGAGGAGTATTATGATGATGGTAATAGTACTCTTCAGGGACATTATTTTGAAGGTGTCTATAATTATACCCCTGATCCTATCAGGTTTGACCATGAGGACAGGAAATACTCTATTTATTGTTGTTACACTCCTGATAATACATCACCAGAGATAACAAATGTCTTGGAAACCCCAGATCCTGCAGGGTTTGGTTTTAATGTCACAATCACAGCAGATATAATTGAATATCAGAGTGGAGTAGATATAATCAAAGTTAATATCACATATCCGAATAGCACACAATATAGCTATAATATGAACCATACTGAAAATGGCATCTACAAGTTTGTTTTTAATGACACTTGGATAAAAGGTCAGTACAATTATTCGATTTGGGTTGTTGATTATGCAAATAACAGCAACATCAGCACAGGACATAGTTTTACTATTTCAGGGCAGGCAACAATTTCAATTTGCACTATAAAAGATAGTTATACAGATAATGAGGCTGTTAATCTCACTGATCCACCAGGAAATTCCGTATTGATAGGTTATGAGCTACTGGACAATGGTGATGTTTTACGTATATGGAATAGGTTTGATAGTTACTATTTTGACACAGGTAGTGGTATTCAATTAACCAACCATTACAACGATTATTGGTCTCATAATGTGCTGATGCTTGGTTACTATAACAATGACCAGTGGAATCTTATCTACCGAAATGATGACCTCAGTGGATTCAACAAGGAAATTGAAAGTGACAACGAGACTTTTGTGAATGCTACGTTGTGGAAGGATCTTAGTTATGGTGGTTATAATTTCCGTCTTGCTATTAGGTATCATCTAGATGTTAATGATAACGAACTAACGGTAATTCCATATATTAAAAATCTTGGTGGTTCAATCCCATACAACCTTGGTTTTGGTTGGGAGATGAAGGACATCCAGATAAACATGACACCTACAGGTGATTACATAAATGTCAACAGAACAATGTATTACCTGAATCAAACACTTGATAATGTTTACACAGATTTATCGGAACCAGTTTTTTATCTAATGGAAAACATTACAGATACAAGCACAAAATCATTGTATCTAAGGTGGAACCAGTCGCTTAATTATAAACTAAGGGTAAAATCACGAACAGGACAGTACAATGCACCATTAACACTATTTATAAGAATTGGAACATTGGATGTTGGTCAGGAAAAATACACAGAAATGTTTTGGTATGATGCTGAGCAGGTGACCTATTATTTCGACAGTTTTGATGAGGGTCCATATGGTGAGGTCTGGGCTGCATATCCAAATTATATGGTTGATGGCAATATGAATAATTACGCCTCAACAACAATTGATGGTGATGTTGAACTCTGCGATGAGAATAATTGTTCAGGAGATGATCTTGGTACGATATCCAAAGTTGAGCTTAGGGTATCTGGTTATTATTCTGGTAGTCAACGCGATACAATTTTGTGTCCGGTATTTGGTGGAACTGTTGATGGTATGGAATGTCGTTATGATACTACGGGGTCTGCGATGTGGTCACAGTGGTTTGATATCACTTATCACCAATATGCTCCTCAACCTTGGGGTTGGACCGATATAGTCAATTTGGATTGCGATGTGGTGGCTGAAAATATTCCTATGGGTCCACCTTTTACTTTGTATTGCTGTAAGATTGAGATACGTGTAACTTATACTCCTTCTAATTATGACCCTGTGGTGGGTAGTCCTGTTCCTGCTGATGGTGCTACTGGAGTTGGCATTCAACCTGTTTTGAATCTCACTGTTTCTGATCCTGATGGTGATAACATGAACATAACTTGGTTGAGCAATAGCAGTGGTAGCTGGCAGGCATTCGGAACAAACAGTAGTGTTGGTAATGGTACTTATCATCAGATATTTTCAAATACCACAGTGAATGGACTGTGGTGGTACTGGAAGGTAAACATCTCTGATGGTATAAGCTATGTTGAGAGTGATGTGTTTTCGTTTTTCACTGGTTATCAGTCTAAGATTGAGAATACGGGTTCTACGGATTTCAAAGGATATTTGTTGATGCAGATCGAGTATTACGATTCAACAAATAGTACATGGATTGTTGATCAAATTGTTATCAATGAGACTTCTCCGCGGATATTTAACGTTAGCAGCATTCTTGGACTTGATACTTTATTCAATGTCCAGAATGTGAGTACAAGTAGTTATTCGAATGGCTATGGTACTTATCGTGTGTATGTTGCCTTACGTGATCTTGAGTATAATGTACTGGTTTGTGATGATGAGAGTTTGATGGAGGACAGTTGCCAGTTTACGTTTTCATCAAGCTAAAAATAAAACCTTTCACCTCTTTCTTTTATTTTTTCAACTTACTTTCCAATCAACACCCTGTTAATTTCTATTAATTATTACTCAAAACATGTAAAATTTCAGTATTATCAACAATTAAATTTTCAATACCAATTGCCGAAACGTTTATAAGATATATACGTGTGTAATAATATTAAATATATTGAAATGGTGTGATAATATAAAAAAGAAAATAATTGCTATAGGAATTTTTAGTATATTCTTATTAGGTAGTTCATCCTTTGTGATAGGATTCAATATAAATGAAAGTGTAAATATTAGACAGTTTAGTGATAACAATGATTGGTACATATATATTGTAGATGAAGAAGACTATGATTGGTATTCATCTCTTGCAATGGATTCAAATAATTATCCTCATATTATTAGCACATCAACTGCCAAGTTTATACAATATTATAGATGGAACGGTAGAGAATGGGAACATTTTGATAAAATCTCTGAGTACGTCGCCTATCCTGCTTCAAATTCATTAGTTCTTGATTCTGAAGAAAACCCTCATATATGCTACTATGCTGTTCAATATGGTAATTGTTACATAAAGTATACCACTTTAAAAGGAACTATTTGGGATATTACAAATATAGATTATGGTGAACCAGGTTTTGCCATTTTTAACTCTATTGATATTGATTCTCAAGATAAACCACATATAGCATATACATCAGATTATTATACTGGTCAGATAAAATATGCTAAATTTGATGGTTACAATTGGGAAATTGAAATAGTGGATGATACTCCTAATTCTACAGCTGCTGGTATTGATATTGCTTTAGATTCGAAAGATTATCCACATATAGCATATTATGAGATTTATGATGAGAATAATGGGATTCTCTGTTATGCGAGATGGAATGGTACTTTGTGGAAGAAAGAAATTGTAGATGATTCAGCAAATGTTGGTGCCTATGTGTCTCTGGTTCTTGATTCCTTTGACAATCCATATTTTAGTTATGTATGTCGACAAGAAGGTTCAAGTTGGTGGTATGGAAATATTAAATATGCATACCGGGTCGAGGAAAACTGGGTAAAGGAAGAAGTAACAACTGGAAACACTATTGGATCGGGAACTTCTATTGCAGTAGATTCCGATGGTAATCCATATATTGCATACAAAGAAGGAAATCCAGGTAATTGTATACTTAAATTTTCCTCTCGAATTAATGGAAGTTGGGATAGTAAAATAGTTGTTTCAGGCGATCCTTCTTACCCGTCTCTTATCCTTGATTCAAATGATAAACCCAATATAGGATTTTGTGATAATAATTCTGGGAATTTATATTATGCCACAACTGTGAAACTTAATTCTTCACCATATAGCCCATCTAAACCTTCTGGTCCAACAGAAGGAAACGTAGGTGAAGTATACAGTTATAATACTAGCACAATTGATCCGGATGGTGACAAGGTTAGATATGGTTGGGACTGGAATGGGGATAAGGTTGTTGATGAATGGACCAATTTTTATAATTCTGGTGACACTGTAACTGCATCACATTCATGGTCTGTAAGAGGTACTTTTCAAATTAATGTAAAAGCTAATGACAGTACTGGTCGTGAAAGTGATTGGTCAGACTCATTATCAGTTACAATCCCTAAATATAAAAACATTAAATTAATGAATATGCAAATCTCTAGATTCATAGAAAATATTTTAATAAAATTTATGGATGCATTTCAATTGTTTCAAGTGTTATCATAATTTCTATGAATGACTTTGATTATATTTGACATTTTGAAATTGTTTGTATAAAAAAAATGTAAAAAGGGGATTTTGTTTATTTACTAGTTATAACCTCCAACCAAATAGCTGTCAGCCCAATATCCACATGCTTCGCCACTGAGTGGTTGAATTACTATGTCATAGATTTTTATGCTTGGATTAAGTGACTCTTCTTCTATCGAAGAAACAGCAACCTGATTTATCTCCCATAAACTACTAGGTGGGTTTTCAAGAAGATAATAACCTATAAGCACATCAGTTGCGTCTATCCACCCTCTTTCGCTTATATATATTGTAAGAAGAGGAGTAACCGATAGATTATTGTTAAAAATTAGATAGTTTTCGGGTAGATTTATAGTAAATTCATATATCATAGTAACCTCTGCAAATGTAATTACTTTGTTAACTGGATCATAAGATTTGATTTGATCTCCAACTCTGATATCTTCAATGTTTTTTGTCATCGGTCCACTAGGACTCATAGTAATCTTGGTTCCTGGAAGGAGACCTTCACCTTTGTTTATTGGTATTTTAACTGGTAATTCTTCAGACCATGCGCTTTCAAAATCAAAAATGTCTTTAGCTTTTACTTTAATATTATAATTGCCTTTTTTATCCCAGCTATGCTCTGCACTGGTTGGATCACCAGAATTAAATGGACCAATCCAGTCACTTAAAGTTCCATCGCCCCAATCCCACATATAGTACAATTGATGTCCATTATAATCTATTGTACTTGTCCAGTATGTATAAGTTACTTCAGTTGTACCTGATTCTGGCCCCTCTGGTTTATCTGGTTTATTGGGTCGGACATTATTAATTGGGTGCATCCAAGGATATACATCCTGATTATTTCCCCCAGGAATATCATACGGTGTGTCACCGATATTATCATAACCTGGTATATCCTGGTTTGGACCTCGATAGAAATCTACCCCAGTATAATCTGACCAGAAGTTACCACCAGCAGGATATTCCATATTCCATTCGTTTGTACACAAATCAACTGCATTTTGATTATTGTTTATTATGTCGTTATGATAGAATTTATTGGAATTGCTTGAAGAATGGACGAAGATTCCTTTCTCGAGAGTGTCCGCAATCATACATTGTGTAATCCTGTTTAAGTTAGAATCATCAACCACTATCCCTTCTTTTGTATTATCATATACTAAACAATTTGTTAAATAATTATCATTTGATTCTTTGAGATATATTCCATCTTTTCCATTGTTGAAACTCTTGCATCTTGTAAAACTATTACCATCAGAGTATTTTAGATTTATTCCAATTCCATTCGAACCAAATGTATTACATATCTCAACATATTCAATATTATTTCCAATTGATTTATATAAAAAAATCCCTGAATAAAGAGTATTGCTAAACTCACAATTTCTGATTGTATTATCATCTGATTCCTGTAACCAAAGATTTGTGTTAGCATTATGATCGAAAGCACAACCTTCAATAGTGCTAGAATAAGTATCTACAAGAACCAAACCATAGACATTATCAGAAAACAAAATATTTCTTACTTTAATGTTACAGCATTGTATTAGACAAAGATAGCCAATATCCATTGATTCATTAAATGTTAACCCTGATTTTTCAATAATATAATAAATTGGTTCACCATCGATTGTATTAGAAATGTCAATATCATTTACATATTTAGATGAGTCTTCAGACACCACACCAAAACTGTGGATACAATTCATCATAGAATTTTCCCTAAGTTTGTTCGAATATGAATTATCTAAAAAAATTCCTCCTGTACAATCTTGAATAGTACATCTATTAATTTGGTTATATTCAGCTTCACCTAAATGAATACCTATCCCATCATATTTAAAAGAACAATCTTGAATTATATTAGATGTTGAAAATTCATATATTTTAATTCCTCTATCACAATTCTCGAAATAACAGTCTTCAATTGTGTTTAAAGATGTATATTGTAAATAGATACCGTCCCATTCGATATTAGAAAATTCACAATCTGATATCTTACAATAGCTGGCGTGATCTAATATGATACCATTACGCAATTTTTCACTTATTATACAATCTGAAATTTCGACTGAATCAGCTGTTATAAGAATATGAGCTGTATCAGCATTTTGAAAATTTTTATAACCAAATAACTCAGTAGAGTTTTTATCTGCTGGTGGATCAGATATTGTTTCACCTTTTTCTAGACTATCTTTTTCGCGAGGTATATATCCATCATATGTTCCCAATAAAGTAAAACCAGTTATAAATACATCATCTGCTGCTACTTCAATTGTGGTTAATAGATCAAAATCAGAATCTTGTGAGTTGTATATAATAGTTGAATATTTATCTACACCCATCAAATCTAGAGTCTTATCTATGTAAAGACTATTTTCATCATATGTTCCACGAAATACAACAATTATATCATATTCCTCTGCCACACTAATACCTTCTGCTATCGTTTTCACATGAGTTTCATCATACCATTCTGGATCTGCATCATCATCTACATAGATTGTTCTTCTATCTAAACCACTAATGTTTGGTATAAAAACTGCTCCTATTAATAGGATAAATATTCCTATTACCAAAATTTTTCTAAAAATATTCATTTTTTTATCTTCCTCCCTTAAACAACTATTACAATGAATCCAGAAACTGTAATTAAATTTTTCTAAAAATTAATTATTTGAAATTTAATAATACAATATATCTTTACTTCTCTGATGTGTTTTTTTAAGGCATAGTACATTGCACCCCACTCTCTGCCAACCTCTTTTTACTTAACAAACTAAATATCCTGCATGTCCGTTGTTAAGAAATGCCCGGTGTGCAACGCTGATGCCCTGCTTCAGGACTCAAAGCCAATCCCTACGGAAGGATGCTACTCGAAAATCTACAGGTGCGAAAAGGGCCATGTCTACAGGGTAAGGATATACTACAAGGGCCTCAAGAGGACCGTCACGGACATTTTGGAGGGTGATGATAATGGATCCGTTCAGGGATGTAATGAAGATTAGCGCGATAACCATACTTTTTGGAGTTCTGGCCTTGGTTATCGGCTGGTTCTCGGTTGTCGCAGACCTGCCCCTTATGTTCCATTTGAGGGAGATAGCAATCGTCCTCCTGGTTTTGTTCTTCTACTCACTGACCATGGATAAAATCGAGGAGATGGAACAGAAAATAAGAATCATATCATCCGGGAAGAAGAAAGGGGATAATCTGGTGCCATAGGTGGTTTCACGTATAAGGTCGTAAGCGTTCACTTCACGAATGACTGCAATTTCAACTGCCCTTTTTGCTATAGGGACAAAGGTACGGAAACCATGGAAAAGGAGCTTTTTCTAGGCTTGCCTCGTTACTTAAAAGACGTAACAGAGCAGGTGGCCCTCGGTGGCGGGGAACCGACCCTTTACCCGGAGCTGGTGGAGCAGTTTGCCCAGCAGTGCAGTGATTATGACCTGATTTGCAACCTAACGACCAACGGTTATTTTATCAAGGACTGGCAAGATGAAAAAGTCGAAAGATTCAGTGAAAACCTGACCATGACCTCGGTTTCGCTGGACAAGTCAAAATATAAGCAATGGAGGGACAGGAACGAGTTTCTGGACACCTGCAAGAAGCTGCAGAAACACACTCTTGTTGGATGCAACCTACTGACGGACCAGAGCTTTTTCCATAACGGGAACTTAGTAAATGTCGTAGACCTCCTCTTCAGGGAAGGATTTGACCGGGTTTTCAGCCTCTACCCGAAGAACGTGCAGGGCCCTGATATCCTGGACAAGAAACATTACGTCCAGTTCCTAACCATGAAATACCCCAATTTTTACGTTGATGACATTACTTTCAAGATTCTGGATGAAGGAAAATATGAGAACTGGTCCAAGCCGTGCCACTACGGAAAAGACATCGTAAGCATCAACGAGAAAGGCCAGGTCTCAGGCTGCTCCTTCTCTGATGATTACAGGCTCACACTGAAAGAGCCTAGAGATATTATCAAGGTAAATGACGTTCATTTTGAGGGCAGATATTCCTGTCCATATCTTAGGAGGTGATTTTATGGATTTGAACCCGAACTGCAGCGAAGCGGTGTTCCGTTTCCATACCGTGGAACCAGAAAAGATGCAATACATACTCCAAGCAATTGCAGACGAGGTTTGTGCTAACAACGATTTCTGGGGAAAGCAGACCGTGCCGAAATACAAGACAGCCAAAGATTATGAAACGCCTTACGGTGGGAAGCCCAGCTATTCGCAGGACTCACTCTGGGACAAGAGCGATGAGAGGCCATGGGAGGAAAAAAGGGAGGAAGCGCAGCTTAAATCCTACCCGAAAGGCTCGCTCCTGTATGCGTGTGCCGGATTGGGTGACAACGAGGCTATTGTAAGGGTGAACGACAGCAATTTCACGCTGAACATAGGCAACAACGACATAACTTTAAACAAGACCGGCTGGATTGAGAAAATCAGGAAGCTGGGAATCAGGGTTGACGAAGCTGAGACGGACGAGAGCCTGCAAGCTATAGCAAGGGACTGCACCTGCGGGATAACCTATTTCATTAACGAATAAACATCAAATCTGGATGTTCATCTGTTTTATCTTGCTGACGAGCAGGTTGAGAAATTCCGGATCTTTTAGCAGCACGTCTGTCGCTTCATCCACCTCTTTTGTTTTTTCCTCGATATTCATTGCTGTTTCTAAATCAAGTGTAGCGCCACATCGATTGCAGAATTTTCCAGTTGGTGGGTTTACCTTCTCGCACCTATGGCATTGTTTTGTTGAAAATTTTTCTTTCGTGTCCTCGTCTTTCTTGACTAGACCATTGAGTCTGTATACAGCTTCATTGATGTCCCTACCGCTCAGATGGACGTAAGTGCTGGGCATCTCTGAACCCTGGATCCACCCAAAGTACTGGTTCATCTGGGCTTCGGTAAAATGGCTGGCGATATGGGTCGCTCTGCTATGCCTGAACAAGTGGGGATGAACTCTTTTTTTCAGCCCTGTTTTCCTGGCAAGGTTAGCGAGCATCCCCCTAACGACATGATATTTTATCGGTTCACCCTTGTTTCTTGTCCCAATCGAAACCCATAAGGGAGCATTGGGATTGTCCCTTGAAGGATGTATCTCGTACCATGCTGCCAGAGACGGCGTGGAAGATACTATAGGAATTTTCCTCATCCCGGTTTTGCCATTCACAATTATTTTTGCTCCGTATTCATCGAATTCAAGGTGCTTAATTCTCATGTTTAGGATTTCGCTAATCCTGCATCCGCTCTCATACAGCAGAGAAACAAGTGCCTTGTCTCTGGGATGGCCAGCGGTATTAATCATTTTTTTAACATCCTCAACTCCAATTAATTCCTCGGGCAACTTGCTGTTTTTCTTCTTAAAGGTGGTCCTGACCCATTCCACGTTCTCCGGGTATTTCTCGTTCCCATTGAGCCATTTGTAAAACCTCTTCAAAATGACTTTATAGTCGTGCTTTGTCCATTCAGAGTAGTCTTTCTGCTCGATTTCCCTTACTAGTCTGAAAATGTCTTTTTTACTGGCCTTATTGAATTCGACTCCTAGCCACCCGGAAAGCTTCCGGAGCGTATCCACATACTTAATGACCCTCATTTTTGTAAGGCCGATCGAAAATGCATATTCATGGAACTCCGTGATCAATTCCCTGTTTTTGTCCAAAATATCGCTTTTTTCCAGCATCAACAGAGCCCGGTCTATCCTATGATTTGTCGTATGTACATCAAAATCTACCATATATATCCCTCCATTTTTAGGGATATCAAGAAAGAGGGAGTGTGAATTGCAGCTTCAAGTCCTCCTGAGGCTCCAACCCTCAATTTAATATCCCCATTTTACACAGACCTCATTGCAAATACAAAAACTCGTTCTGTACCTAATTTTTGGGAGATTTAGAATAAATAGTTGATGTTTTAAATTTCAGAGATATTTTAACTAAAAATTTATATTAGATATGAGCCATTAAAGTTTTTAATATTCTTTGGAGGAATAAGTATTAAAGATGTCTTTGACTCTTATTTGGATTCTATGAATTCATTTAGTGCGCCACATAAAGTAGGCACTAAAGGAAAAGAAATTGTTTTAGGTAGATATACTCCTCATATTGACAGCGTAGCTTTGCTTTTAGATACTAAAAATTTTAAATTAGAAGATCCTCAGATTGATTTGTTTGGGATAACTAACCTATTGGAAAATGCAGCACAGAAACATGAATTTCTTGGTCATGTAATTTTAACAAAAAAATCATCATATTGGACATATTTGTTCCTGTCTAATTTTTACTCTTATATGGGATTTATTCAACTATTACAATTTGTCAATTCAGATTTTCATAAAACAGAGGAAGGGCTAAAACAATTGAAGAGATTCACGATGGATTTGATTGCTAAAAACGAAATTTCTTATCGAATTTGTGGAATGTGGGCTCCATTACAAGAGACTATTGCAAATGCCTATTTATTAACCATTAAAAAAAGTACAGAAGATACTAATCTAAAAAATATTATTGACAACCTAATAATCGTAAATAAATCCAAATTAAAGATTATTGACACTCTAACTAATTTGTCAGATCTCATATTAGATCGAATTGGAATTGAAAAGGGTTGGCAACTTTTATCTGGAATGGCCATATATGCATCCTCGATAAAGACATATAAACCTAAGAAAGAACCAAATGACTATGAGGAATTAAAGAAATTAAGGTTTCAGGTCAGTGAAGAATCAACGAAAACTTATTCGAGAGATCGAGCATTTAATAATCCAACTGCTCGTTTTATTGAAATGATTGAAGTAGCTGTTAATTGTATTGACAAAGTAGAAAGAGCATTATTTAATAGAGATATTGATCCCAAAGATATGGCACTACGTATTGCAAATATGTGCGGCCACGAAGTAGGATTGATAGAGGATCAAATAACTTATTTCAATGAAAGGGTTAATATTCTTGCTAATAATGAAAAATTAATGCCAGATAAGACCAGAAGAGCGGTCCATGCCCAAGCAGAAAAATTTATGGAAATATTTAACGAAATCACAAAAATCGATTTTCCGACATTTTGGTTTATAAACGATAAAAATACTGGCAAGATATATGCTAGCAAACATGGTCTTACAAACAAATACAATCAAAAATTAGAAAATTTCATGCACCTGAACATAATAAAATATCAATATTTAAAAAGCATGAAAGAAGGCAAGGACCTTATAAAATGCTTTAAGAACAAAGCTTCTTTCTGCCCATCCGAATGTGAATCGTGTGATTGGTATTCAGGTGTAAAGATGTCTAAAAAATTGTACCAAGCAACTAAGAAATTCCCCTATGATGAATTAATGAAAGAAGGATTAAACCCAGAAAGGTTAAAAAGTATTATTTTAGAGTAATTACACATTTAAATATTTATCTGTTTATAAAAATAAACATGGAAGATAAATTATATATTAAAAAATTACAAGTTACTGGAGAAGATAAACAATATCGGCAGTTATCAGTTGGTATTCCTAAAGAGTTTGCAAAGCGATATTCATTCAAAGAAGGGGAATATATAATTGCTACACTTACTAGGGAAGGCATTCTTTTGAAGAAAATAAAACAACAAGAAAAAGTAAATTTAGATATGACACCAAAAAACTGGCCTAAAAATTCAGGAATTGAATTTACTCCGGTAAGCTTGAAGGAATTTGACATTCCTTATGATTGTGATTTCTTATTGCCCGCCTACGAAAAGAAAGATAGTGTTAATCTTTTGATAGCTTCTCATATAGTTCTCTAGGCAATGATAGTTCGAAAGATGATTTTTTCATTTTTTTAGGAACAAAACCCTTTAATTCGAGATCTTTCAATCTGAGTAACATGAAACCTACTGGATTCTTACATGTGTAGATAAGCATGTCCTCCCCTTTTTTTAAACCTAATTCTTTAATGAGCGGCGGAGGTAATGGAACACCTAAACTATTTCCTAAAGGCTGCAATTTGTTTACTTTTAAGTATTTAAATTTAGCTCCTTCTTCCATATAATTTTTCCTAAAGTATAAACCGGTATATAAACATTATAGACGAGTATATGACTGGTATATAATAGTCCTTATTTTAATTTAATTTATTTTATAATTTTACTTAACTAACTTCATGTATCGAATCGCCCGATGCAAAGAATGTAATTGGGAAATACATGTTCATAGGAAGGCTAAACGTAATTTTCTTAGGAATTGCTGTGAGCACGTATCTTCTCGCAGTGACATCTACTATAATAATGATAAAAAAAGATAGAGTGTGAGAAGCAATGGGAAGAAGTCGACATATGCCTAATATCAATCCTGTTCCTATTAGAATAAATCATATAAACCCTAAAATCCATGGGTCCTCCACTTTCTTGAATACTAAAAAGAAAGTAGGAGTCAACAACCAAAAATGGAAAATATTAAATCAATTAGGCCAAAACATCAACCGCCCCAGATCCCACATGGCAGTGGAGGAGATGGGTGAATTTGGCCATGTAAAAGCAAGTTTTAATGTTGAAAAATCATTTGGCAAGACTATCAATAACATTGATCCAACACAATTCGAATCACATGAAGAACTATATAATAAAATCGAGGAATGGTGGATAAAAAAATACAGGAAGAAAGAAACCACCATCAAGTCAAGGATAACCGATGCAAAAAGAATGGCTAGACATCCAGTTTTTCCAATCAACTGGATTGAATTCAATCCTAATCAGATAATCACATATTTGGAATATAGAGAACATAACGAATTCAAACCACCAGAAGGAACAGATCAAATAATAAATGAATGGAAGGTGGTAAACACCTTTGCAAGAGCCTACGGTATTTCAACCAATAACTGGGGTTATACACCGCCAAAACGTAGACCACCAAAAGTAAAAATAATACCATTGCCGCCAACAACCCACAAGATAATTCATTCCAAATACAGCAAGGACAAATATGTAAACGCATTGTTCCAGTACGTCCTTATGCACGGTTTTCTGCTGGGATTAAGACCTTCGGATATAGTTAAACAAAAGGTCTCTGACATCAACTTTGATGAACAGTGGTTAATTGTTTCTGAAACTAAGAAATATGGACAATTACGTCAAGTATTTCCTGAGAAGGATCTTTTCACAAGGAAACAAACAAAATCTTTTAAAAACTGGATAGACGATTGGAGACCCAAGGTAGAAAACCAATATTCTGGTGATTATCTTTATCTTCAGTCCAATGGAAGACCATTCACAGTAAATTACTTAAGAAAAATCATAACCCCTGAGGTAAAAAAGATTTGGGGATTCTATCATCTTTATGTGATGAGACACTGGTGCGCTATTAGCCGACTCATTCAATCATACATCGAATGTAAACATTGGGATAAGACTGACGTTCAGGAATGGTTGGGTCACGACCATGTTAAAACAACTGATAGTTATACTAAATTTGCCAAAAAATATTATAAAATTGCACCATACGATTGGATTTCCTTTATCCTCAGACCAAAATGGAATTGGGTGGATAATAAAGAAAATTCAATAAATGGTCAAAATAAGGCTCTATTAAACCGGCCAACAGATAGAAAGATGTATGCTCCCGTCGGGATTCGAACCCGAGTAGCTGGCTCGAAAGGCCAGAATGATTGGCCGGACTACACCACGGGAGCTTTATTATTTTATGCACTGCATAAGGATTTCCATATTTAACCTTTAATGTCTATTTATGTAAATCCTTTATATATCAATTCCTTATTTCAAAATAAGCTTATGATTTTAAATAATAAGGAGATTCTTGAAAAAATTTCAATCATGCTAAAAGAAAAAGGACAAAAAATTGCCATTGCTGAATCTTGCACTGGTGGACTGATTTCTCACTCTTTTACAAATATTTCTGGTAGTTCTGAATATTTTGATAGAGGAATTGTTTCGTATAGTAATAAAGCAAAAACCGAGCTTTTAGATGTTTCTTTGAATATTTTGAATAAATATGGGGCCGTAAGTGAACAAGTAGCAAAAGCTATGGCAGAAGGAGTTAGAAAAAAATCAAAAGTTGATATTGGAATTGCAACAACTGGAATTGCTGGTCCTACTGGTGGAACTAAAGATAAACAAGTTGGTCTTGTCTTTATCTCAATTTCTACAATTAATAATACGATTGTTAAAAGATTTCAATTTTCTGGAAATAGACTTAAAAATAAAGAAAGCACATGTAAGGCTGCTCTTGAGATGCTATTTAATTTAATATCTTAAAAATACTGGTGATTTTTTTGTTAGAAATCGATGGGTCATATGGGGAGGGTGGAGGACAAATCCTTAGAAATGCTATAGCATTATCAACAATTCTTAACAAACCAGTGAAAATTAAAAATATCCGTGCTAACCGACCAAATCCCGGTATAAAGGCACAACATTATATGGTAATAAAAAGTATTAAAGAGATTAGTGGGGCTAAAACAGAAAATCTAGAGATAGGTTCACAAATACTTACTTTTTTACCTGGTAAATTAAAAGGGGGAAACTATAAATTTGATATTGGAACAGCAGGTAGTATCACTCTTGTTTTTCAAGCATTAATTCTTGCTTCATTGAAAACTGATAATGAAATATTCATAAAATTAACAGGGGGAAGCGATGTTAAATGGGCTCCAGCTTGGGATTATTTTAGAAATATTTTTATTCCAATTATTAAAAAAATTGGTGTAAATGTTGATGTTAAACTAATAGAGCGTGGTTATTACCCAAAAGGTGGCGGAGAAGCAGAGATAACAATAAACCCGATTTCACAAATAAAACCATTGAAGCTTGATATAGAAACTGAGTTTTCGAAAGTTAATGGAATTGTTAATATCGGTCAACTATCAAATAGTATAAGCAAAAGAATCAAACACTCAGCAATTCGAACACTTCTTAAAAATAATCTACTTGCAGATATTTCCATTGAAGAACATTCTACACTTTCACCAGGTACTGGTATTACGCTTTGGAGTGAATCAAATAATGTTATATTAGGTTCAAGTGTTCTTGGAGAGAGAGGGATATCTTCTGAAGAAATAGGTAAAAATGTTGTAAATAATCTTTTAAGTGAAATAAATTCAAACTCAACTTTAGATGTTTTTATTTTTGATCAAGTTCTTCCTTATATGGCAATAGCAAAAGGTGAGTCAAGATGTTTTGTTAAAAAAATAAGTAATCATGCACAAACAAATATGTGGCTTATAAAACAATTCCTTGATACAAAATTTGAGGCAAAACAAGAAGAAAACAACATGAGAATCGTTGTTAATAAATAATAAATTATATAGATAAAACATTTAAAGAATATTTTTTTACATTGTTTTATGAAAATTGCGCACATTTCTGACATTCATTGTAATTTTGGAACTGACTTTAATGAAAAAATATTTGAAAAGGCAACCTCAATGGTAAACAAGATAGAGGCAGACCTTGTATTAATATCCGGTGATTTAACAACCGATGGACTAATTTCTGAATATGAACTAGCAAAAGAAAAGCTCAAGAAAATTAATGGAAAAATTGCTATTGTTCCAGGTAATCATGATGAAAGAAATCTTGGTTGGAAGTTGTTTCCTGAGTTTTTTGGTGAAACTGATTTTATTCATAAATATGACGAAATAAATCTAATTGGTCTTGCATCTAGTGAACCTGATAGAGATGATGGAAGACTAGGCAGAGGAAGACATAAATTAATTGAAAAAGGAATTAATAAAAATAAAACTACAATCCTTAGTTTTCATCATCATGTGATCCCAGTTCCTCATTCTGGTAGAGAAACAAATATTATTGAAGATGCAGGTGAAACCCTTGATATTATATTAAAAAATGAAGTCCCTCTTGTCTTAATGGGGCATAGACATGTTCCTTGGGCAGTAAAAATTCACAAAACACTTCTTGTGAATGCTGGGACTTTTTCTTGTAATAGAACAAGAGCTCATTTCGGAAATACCTTCAATATTATTGATATAAAAGATGATGAAATTGAGGTATTTGTTACAAATATTAGAAAGGAAAAAGAAAAGAAAATGATTGAGTTCAATTTGTCTAATGGTTGTTGTGAAAATAAATATTATGATATTGA